>Ga0115851_100263_pt1 | contig 20918 bp, 28 predicted proteins | sample InSIn2gowninarea_FD_83865 | JGI IMG/M metagenome (GOLD analysis project Ga0115851, IMG submission 83865)
AACTTGTTAATGAGAAAGTATAGGCAAATTATTGGTAGCCTTTTGTATTTGACTATATCTAGGCATGATATTGCATATTCAATTAATGTAATGGCTAGATATATTCAAAAGCCTTATGAAGCTCATTTGAATGGTGTCAATAGGATTCTCAAATATTTGAAAGGTACATCTAACTTAACTTTAGAATATTCTTCTAATCCTAAGGTAAATATGGATATTATGATAGTGATTGTGCTATGGAAAATGTATATAGAAAGTCTACGAGTGGATATTATTTTTCCATAGGTTCAGGAATGATTTCTTAATGCAAGAAATAACCTACAATAGCCTTATCTCCAACTGAAGTAGAATATAAATATGCTATACTTACTTGTAAAGAGGCAATATGGCTTCAAATATTATTAAATGAAATGGGATTTAAGAGTAGCAAGATCTATTTCTTTATTTTCTATTAATCAATATTCTATAGCTTTAGCTATAAATCTTGTTTTACACCAAAGAACTAAGCATATTAAGATTCAAGCTCATTTTATTAGATAAATGGTAATGGATGGAACTATACAACTTTCTTATTGCAATACAAATGAAAATATTTAAGATATTTTCACAAAAACTTTGTAAGAATCAAAATTTTGTTATCTTATAAATAGATTAGGCTTGAAAGAATTTTCCCTCAAGGGGGAGTAACTATGGTTGATATTTTGTGATGGCAATTTCTTTAAGTCATTATTTATTTCTTTAAATCATTATTATGGTCAAAGGTAACTAAGCATACATGGATGATATGGTGGCAAGTGGAGAAGACTTGGAGTTATGATTTGGCATGTGGAAAATATTTAGGCATTCATGGAGAGAAATGTTTCCCTTGGTGGCACATAATGGAGAAAGTAATGACCGTCCTTAGTAGATTAGTAGGCTATTTTATGGTTATGTGTGGTGATATCATGTTAATATATGTAGGTTATTATGTTTTGACATATGGTGTGTACAAGCTTTGAGGAAAAAACTTGCTTAAGTAGGAGACAATGTTATGACCCCATAACATGTTATTTATGTTATATTAGTATTTATCCCACATGTAATAGTTTTAGAAGGTGAAGTGTCACAAATGGATAATTATATGAGTCCTTACCTATTGTAATAATCAAACAAGAAATATATTTCATTTGAGGATAGAACTTGTTCTCTAGGAGGTGCCCCCTCAAAATGGTGCAAACAATTAGCTTACTTCAGTAAGTGGCATTTGTAATGATTTTGTATATTAGAGTGGTTTTATGTATATTTATGAATAATATAGTTATTATGAAATAATGGGTTCTTAACAAGTGATATCAGAGCATGGTCTTGGCACTTATGGGTTTGGAGAAGTTGAAGGGTTTTTGTTTTGCTTGGCTTGAATTGAATTGTTTATAGCTCACACATTTGGATGAATTTTATTCTAAAATTTTGACGATTTACGAAGAATCATGTCACAAAAGATAAGTTAACATTTTAGGTATTTTGGATCTTGTTTACAGATTTTATAAGCATTTTCTTTTTCATAATAAAGTGGTTGTATAAGGTGAAATAAGGGTTTTTGCTTCTGAAATTTTTGGAGAAGTTTGGTATAGATAAAAGTATAATTATATAAAAATTTCAAATTATTTGGATCTGTATTGATATATTTATGATAAGATATGTGTTTCCCTTTAAAATCCCTAGATCTAGAATTATGAAAAAAGAGCAAAAGTATTTGATCATATCTTTTTCATCCTTTTGAATTTGCTGTTAAAATTTAAAGGGTTTTCATATTTGTATCTCAAGAGTAACACTTTAAATTTCAAAATGTTTGGAGTTATATTGAATATTTTGTAAGAAGAACATTGGGTTCTCCTTGTAAATGCTCTAAGATCTAGAAGGGCTAAGATTAAATCGACCATATCTTTTTTATATGTTTGAATTTACTTATGAAATTTTGTGGATTTTCATATATTAGTATCATACATTTTCAATGAAAATTTCAAGTTATTTCAAGAAGAATATTTTGTTTCTACATTGATGAGTAGTATGTTTAGTAGTTTTATGTTGCATGGGATGTTCAATGATGAGGGGAAATTGTTGAGGAAGATTGTGGATACTGCACTCAACAAGATGAAAAAAGTACCATTAGAGGTTGCAAGGTTTCATTTTGGACTTGAAAAAGTAGTAGAGGACTTTGAAAGAGATTTTGGATCTTCCACTAGGAGCGAAAATGTGCACATTGTTGGGATCGTTGGAATGGGAGGAATCGGTAAATCACACTAGCAAAAGAAGTGTATAACAAAAAATAGTCCTTCATGAGTAGATCCAATTTTCTTTTTAATGTTAGAGATGCTTCTTCAACAAACAGTTTGCATAAGTTGCAAGAAAGACTCTTGAAGGACCTTCTCATACATATCAACCATTCAACAATAAAGAGGAAGGTATGCCAATTATGGAAAAATATTTGAGCTCTATGATCATGTTGATAGTGTTGGATGATGTTGACTATGTGGATCAAATGTGTGCTTTGTTACCATCCATAGTTGCAAGAAACAAGAAACGGGAAATGTTATGGCAATGACAACGTGACAAGAAATAAGAGACCACATAGGTTGCACTTTGTAGCCAACCATAATCATCAATTAAAGGTTGAAAAAGGTTTGGAGAAATAAAATTCTTACATCCTTATATACCAATACTTGACCCTTCCTTATATCAATGCACAATCTTGTTGTAAGGTGACTTACTTTGTAATAGAACAGTATTGGAAGTTTGGAATGTAGAGTTGCAAGATCTTACTGACAAGCCCACATACATAAAAACCCATCTATTATATATATATATATATATATATTGATCAGAATGTGAAGAAACCAATGTAGATATTTGATTAGTGATCTATTTGATGCACAATTGAACCCCTGTATTCATTTGAACATGCTACAAAATCAGAACTAGGAACTTATAAAATAAAAATAAAAATCTAAGTAGCAATAAAAAAATACTTTCAAAATAAACAAGTCTAAAGACATCTATAATTATATAGAGCTTAGAATTATCCCATCTTCTAACATCCATGTAGGACCATCAAAGTTGTAAAGAAAGCGTATAATTGTCCCATATTCTAACATCCATGTAGGACCATAAAAGTTGTAAAGAATCTCATTTATTAAAATAAAATCATCTCGGACATTTCATTCTCTATTCTATACTAAAGAAACTAAATAGAATAAATTGCTACAATAAAACTTAAGAATCAACACAAAATGTTAAATAATTGCAAACATTCCATATGTAATAAGTACTAAGGAACAGGAGTAGAAATCTCTCATTGGAGATCTATATTCCAACTCACATGATAACATGCATTCTCTTTAGAGTTAAATTACTAAACATGTAAATATACAATCCATAACATAATTCAACATAATTGAGAATTCCTTTTGCCACTTTTTGCATTTTACCATGAAGCTCACGACAACAAGTAGAACCAAATTATTGAATTGATGTAAAATTCAGATTATATTGCTAGCAAAAAATAATACTCTAGCATAACAGAATATATTTTTTCCAAAATAACACAAAAAAAAATGATAGTAACCTCTCGTTCTTATTGTTTTCTTTCATCCAAAGGTTAAACTTTAAAAATATGTTGAAATAAAAAGAAGCCATATGTTGTAATCCCATCACATTAAACATATATGTCCATCATTAACCTGTTGATTATAACAAAAGCTTGTTTGTTTATAATGCCTAAACAAGATCAATGGTCGCTTATGTGCATGCCATAAATAAAAACATGTATTCATAAATGTAGCCTAGTTATTGTAAAACATAGGTTTTTCTTTGGTTAGGCCAATTAAATTACATGTGTTGAAATATGTAGTGTACTATTAAATTGTTCAAATGCAACATATAACATAACAAAATCATGAAGTGCTAGAAACCTTGTTGTAAATTTGATATTGAAGGAGTGGTAGTACAATCACTATTATGCCTCTCAACAAATGAACCACGATGTTCACCTACAACTAGCAATCCCTTTGCATCATGCTCCAATACCTCAATTGGAGATTCATAATTACCATCATCCATTGATCCATCATAATCCCACATCTTATGAGGGCCTATTTTATAATTAGGTGAAGCTTGGGAAATAAGACAAATGTTTGAATGAACAAACACAAGATCCTTTATTTTTTGTTGCCTAGCCTATTACATTTTATAGAGTGGATGAATGCATATTCACTCCAATTTCATTCACAAGAAGAGGCACTAGACACCTAAAAAGAAAAATATTTATTTAAATATCAATAATTTTTTTTAACAATTGAACATTTAAACTAAAAAATTAATAAGCTAATAAAAACACATAATTTATACCTGAGATAAGACATGAATGGCTATATTTTTCAGTAATGGAGTCCCTATCCCATGCTAATCCCAAAATGTAAAAATATCCAAGGCCCCATAATCATATGCATGTTATCACCTAAATTTAAATTATGCATTTAAATTAATACATTAGACAATATGTTCCTGCACTAATACACATCTAGTTCAAGAATATTAATGTTATCTTGGATATCGTTAATATATATCATCGACTTACTATATCCTTGTTTATGTAGGTACATACTGACCGAAGGAGTAGGTCATATTATTATCTATATAAATAGGGATCTGATAGTAAGTCCATATCAAGAAGATACATGATTCCATATCTGGTCTTGATGATGGCAATCTTTTAGGTGTCTCTTGACATCACCGTTCAAGATTGGGATTATGTACTTTCTTATGCAAGCATCTTGATGATTGTTGTCTTATATGAGTATAAAAATATGATTATTGAGAGTTCATGTGGAGGTACAAAATCAGTTCAAAATGGACTATAGTCTAACAAAGATTGCTGGCGCTCCTTTGTAGATGAAATAGACCATCGACACTCCTTTTAAGCATGAAATAGACTGCCCATAGCCCTCTCTTTGGATCATCTTGATCCATGACTTTGGATGTAGATTTTGTGAGTTGGCGAGGCTTCATCATTATCTTTAGTTCGTTGATATCAGGTACATTTCATGAGGTATGTATACAAATTCAATCTTGTTTGGTAATATCATTTCAATTCCAGTTATTTGTTATCTTTTATATCAACTTTCTTGTTATAAATTGCTATTCGTAGCTCAAATACAAGTATTTTAGGTCTATGGATAATTTATTTATTTGCATTTATAAAAATACTTGTAAACATTTGGTGAACTTGATGTGAATTACATAAGTAGTTATGCTAAAACCCTAGGGTTTTAGTTAGGACTAATAAGCAATTTGGTGAGTTATTTCAGACATGGATCAACTAAAATTATTCCTAAGAAGTCTTTCAAGAAGAGATCTTGATGAGCTCTTGGGATATATTTAGCATGATGGACTAGAAGCATCTAATGAAGAAGCCGATCATGGTGATGGAAGTAACAATAATCACATTCAAGCTACTATTGAGAGTATGCAAAGATAAATTGACCAACTAGCAAGAGGATCAACTTAGCCAGATGATTCAATTGAGTTTGGTAGCCCTTTATGTGATGAAATCCATTTGTGCATGCCACCACATGATTATAAAGATCCTAAGTTCTATAAGTTCAGTGGGGAAGGAGATCCCAAGAGATATTTGCAAAGGTTTAAAGATGAGTGTGAGCTCAAAATCAGTGTGGATTCAAGATTATAGGCAAAGTTCTTTCCTCATATTTTGGAAGGAGATGCTCGTGAATGGTTCTAATCTTTACCCAAAAGGTCAATCACATCATTTAGAGTATTGAGCAAATTATTTCTAGAACAGTATAAGCATAACATCAAGCATGAAGTCATGGTTTCGGATCTATGTGCTATGAGGCAAGGCAATAATGAAAGTCTTGAAAATTTTGTTGTACGATTAAAAAATACATGGCAACAAATCAAAACTAAGCTCATGAAAAAAGAGGTAAATAATATCTTCAAGGATGCTCTCATATTATCTTTACAAGCTCATATCATTAATTATACACATCTAGCATTTTCTGATATGACATATAAGCTATTGGAAAAAGAAAATGTTCTTATGAAATTGGGGCTTGTGAAATATGGAGATGATGACAAGCTTAGGGCCAAGGACAAAAAGACACAATCACCAAAGAAAGAGAAATCCATTCATATAGCAAAAAAGTCAAAAGAAAGGAAAAAAAGAAAATTTGTAAAATTTCCTATACCTCCCAGGTTTATCTTGAAAGATCTTATGGCAAAGGGACTATTGCAACCTTTTCCCAAATGAGAGGAAGATGAGTCAGCAGAAAGGCCAGCATGGTACAAGGAAGATAGATATTGTGAATATCATCAAACCAAGGGGCATGCCACTAATGGGTGTGGTGGCCTAATAAACAAAATACAAAGACTTATAGAGGAAGTATTCTATGTGTGTCCTACTGAAGTTAAAGATATAGGGGAAGACCAACATATCAATATAATTTTCCATAAAGAAGTGTGTGCAACACTTATAAGAGGAAGACCAAGAGTAGCAACAGATCCAGTTACATGTGAAAAAGAGCTTCCTAAAAACCCAAGAAGTTTTGACCTCATTAAGCAACTCAAGGATACACAAGCCAAGGTTAGTTAGTTTGAATTGCTTCAAATTTTAGAACCTCATAGAAAAATGATGAATCAAATTTTTAAGAATAGTCAGATAGATAGGAATATCTCAATCACTATTTTTACGAAAAAGGTAGAAATATGGAGTAAAGAAGATATTATTGCTTTTATCCCTAGTGAAAAGCTTAGCAAGGATGTGACCTGATTACATCCACCATTGTTTATTGAAGTGAATGTCTTTGGAAACACAGTTAAAAGATCATTGATAGATGGTGGGACAGCTTTGAATACTGCCACCACTCACTTGCTTTCATAGTTTGATATGGATTTATTGCCTCCAAGAGAAGAGACTACATGAGAGTTAAGGGGTTTGATGGTGTTCTAAAGAAATGCGCAAGAATCATCACACTTCTAATCAAAGTAGAAAACAAGGTACTTCATACCCTCTTCTACATTACAGATGGAAAACCTTCTTTCAATTTTATTCTTAGAAGACCTTGGATAAATGACATGGAAGGAGTAGCATCCACTTTGCATAGGTGTTTCAAGTTTTTTTTCGAAGGAAATGTGTACAAGGTAGAAGCAGTTGAGTAGATAGCCAAGAAATGTAATTATATTCTTCCTAAGAGATTTGTTCCATATGATGCAAAAGATGAGGCTATCTTAGCCAAGAATGATCAAATTTATAGAAAAGCATTACAAAAGATTAATATCAAGGATATCGGGTTCGGTTTGTACACCATCGCGGATGTCAACAACATTAGTCCAGAGAGAGACTTGGATGGATGGTAGGAGGCTCAGGAAAAGGAATGCTCGTGCTCCTCTAGGCTTCATGAAGATCGTTAGCAGTCCTCTTTAGAGGAAATCATAGAGAAAAATAAATTTATGCATCGTTCCGTATCATGGAGATAGTGACGATGATCAAGTCAATTTTTTGTCATTAATGAAAGAAGACGAACGGGTAAGAAATGATTAAAATTGCTTTGTTATTGAATGTGAAATAGATGATGAAGATGCAATACATGCTATAAACTTGTTTGAGAATGATGATGCCTTCTTAAAATCTATGGGTGCCAGAATTGAATATCCAGCTAAGCATGAAAAGAGGACTCAAACATTGTCTAGATACACATGCTTACTTTGGTGAATTTATGAAAAATAAAATCGAAAGGTTGGGAGAGTTGCCATTCCCCACACCATCAGAGTCAGAAATGAATTGGTTTAATGAAGAGATAGAGGAGGTTAACATTGGTTCTCAAGATATATTGCGATTTTTAAAAATGGGTAAGCTCCTTGAGGAACCTTTGCAAAATGAGTTGATTCAATCCTTTCATGACTATTCCGAGTTGTTTGCATGGTCATATAAAGATATGCTTGGATTAGATAAAAATTTTGTAGTACATAACTTGGTTGTTGAGAAAGGGGCAATTCTTGTAAAGCAAAAACCAAGGAAGATACCTTTTCAAGTTTCTTTGCTAGTTAAGAAGGAAATTGAGAAACTATTGGAAGTTGGCTTCATTAGACCCATCGATTATTCAGAATGGATGGCCAATGTAGTTTCGATGAAAAAACCTACAAGTGAAATTAGAGTATGTACTGATTTCAGATATCTCAACAAATCATGTTCGAAAGATGATTTCCCACTACCCAACATAGATATGATCATTGAAAGTTTGGCAAGTTATGCAATGTTATCGTTCATGGATGGATTTTCAAGATATAATCAAATTAAAATCAAAGAAAGTGATCAACATAAAACTACCTTTAGAACTCCTTGGGGCAACTTTTGCTACAAGGGAATGCCATTTGGTCTTAAGAATGTAGGGGCCACATATCAAAGAGCAATGACAACCATGTTCTATGACTTCATTCATAAAATAGTAGAGGTTTATGTAGATGATATCTTGATAAAATCAAAGAATAAAGAAGATCATATCAAGGATGTGAAAACAACATTTGAAAGGATGAAACAATACAAGCTAAGGATCAAACCTCAAAAGTGTGTATTTGAGATATCATCAAGAAAACTCTTGGGGCACATTATCTCTAGGAGGGGGGTTGAGGTAGATTCAAAGAAGATTAAGGCCATCACAAAAATGTCTTCCCCTATGAATCTCAAGCAATTGAGAAGTCTCCAAGGTAAGATTCAAGCTGTTAGAAAATTCATTTGTCAATTAACAGATAAGATAGCTCCTATGTCTCATTTACTTAAGAAAGAAGTTGAGTTTAAATGAGATGTTAAATGTCAAGAAGCATTTGATAGAATAAAAGAGTATTTGCTACATCCATTGGTATTAGCTCCATATAGACATGGAGAACCTCTTTGGCTCTATGTCTTAGCTACAGAACATGTATTTGGGGTAATGTTAGCAAAAAAAGAAGAGGATGGTAAAGAGAGAGCATTTTACTTTATCAATAGGACATTGAAAGAATATGAGATCAAGTATACACCTATTGAAAAGTTATGTCAATGTATAGTGTTTGCTACTGAAAGGTTGAGGTATTATATGATCAATAGCACAACACATGTACTCACTCAGGTAGACCTATCAAGATATCAGATATAAAAACCATACCTCAATGGAAGGTCAGCAAAATGGATCATGCTACTTCAGAAGTTTGATCTTAAGTTCGTGAAATAAAAATTAGTTAAAGGGTAGGCAGTCCTAGATTTTGTTGTAGAATTTCCCATGAAAGATAGTACAAAGCTCAAAGAAGAATTCCATGATGAATGTGCTTTGGCAGAAACCATAGAATGTACAAAAGAGGACCACTTATGATCTTCTTCTGAAGAAAACAAGACCATGGATGCTCCTTTTTTAGGAGTTTCAGAACCTTAGAAAATGTATTTTGATGTATCACGGTGTATACGAGGATCAAGAGCAGGAATAACATTGATATCACCTCAGAATGATATTATTCCTATGTCATACAAACTATCATTTGAATGTACTAACAATATGGCAAAATATGAAGCTCTTATATTAGGATTGAAAGCAACAATAGAGATTGATGTTACACATTTGCACATTTATGAGGATTCACAGCTGATAGTGAATCAAATCAATGAGATCTACAACACCAAGGATGAGAAACTTATTCCATATAAAGACCTTGTTGCAAAACTCGTTGCTTGCTTTGAAGAGTATCAATTAGAAAACATTCCAAGGAACAACAGTAGGTTGGCAAATGCAATGGCAAGTGCAGCTTCACTTATACCGATTGAGGTGGAACGTAGGGAAACCACTTTCGCTATCAAAAACTTGGGAACTCCATCAATTGTTGATGAGAACTTGAAAATGGTATTTGTTGCTCAATAGGTTGGTTATGAAGTAATTCCTTGGTGCCAACACATATTTAAATATTTGAGGAATAATTTTATTGATGCCACACTTGATAAAAGAGAACAAATTATAATGAAAAAGCTTGCTACAAAATATGTCATTATTGGTGATATACTTTATAAAAGATCATTTAATAGTATTCTTTTGAGGTATCTTAATGATGAGGAGATTGGAATAGCATTAGAGCATGCTCATGGAGGGGCATATGGAGGTCATTTCAATGAGAGATCAGTTTATGGCAAGTTGATTAGGATGGGCTATTGGTGGCCCACCATGGAACATGATTGTTGTGAGCATGTCAAGAAGTGTGAGCAATGTCAAAAGCATGCACACTTAGAATTAACACCTACTCAAGAGTTGAACTATGTTACATCACTATAGCCTTTCTCAATGTGGGCTTTGGATTTTATGGGTGTTATCAATCCTCCATCTAGTAAGGGGCACAAGTTTATCTTAGTTACCACCGAATACTACACTAAATGGGTTGAGGCAATTCCTTTGATATTAGCTACACAAAAGCATGTTATCAATTTCATCAAGGAATATATCATTTGCAGATTCATCATACCACAAAGGTTGATCATGGATAATGGTACGAATTTTATAGGAAAATATATCAAAGAATTCTATAAAAAGATGAAGGTTGAACAAAGATTCTCTTTAGTTTACTATCCCCAAGGAAATGGACAGGTTGAAACAACAAACAAAATAATCAAGAAGATATTGGTAAAAACTATAAAAAAGAATGGTAGGGATTGGCATGATCAATTACCATATGCTCTATGGGCATATAGAACAAGTGAAAGAATAGCAATAAGTGCTACTCCATGCTCTCTTGTGTATGGTGATGAAGTAGTCATTCCTCTTGAAATCGAGATCCTTTATTTAAGAATTGCACTTAGAGATATCATAAAGGAACCACAACAATGGGAAGCAAGGTTAAATTAGCTAGAGGCACTAGATGAGAAAAGAATTAATGCACTAGAACAACTTAGAACATATCAGCAAAGAATAAAGAGGGCCTATGGAAAGAAAATGATACCCAAAGCATTTGAGGTTGGGGAAATAATTTTTCAAGAGAACATTTTCAACACTATAACAAAGGATGAACTTAAAGGAAAGTTTGAGCCAAATTGGGTTGGCCCATATATCATCATAGAGGTCTTTGATAGAGGTGCACACAAATTGTCTACATTGGATGGGAAAGTTCTCAAAAATCCCATCAATGCTAGGCACCTAAAGAAGTATCACATCTAAGTGACCCGAGGGTCGCTCTATGCATCTATTTTCGTACAAATGTTACTACATGAATAAACATTTGAACAAATGGTACAAAATCAAAATAGAAGGTCATTTCAACATCAGAAGAGGAGTGCTAGTGTTCCGTATTTAGCAGGAAAGGATCACCAATGGTCCTATTTCATAGTCAGAAATAGCAAAAATAAAAATCATCAGATACCCGTTGGTGCGTAGTTTCAGCTCCTAGATTATTAGCTTGCATGCCCTTTGGCGGAGTCTCACCTCCACCTCTCATTGCAAAATGCCTCTTGGTGCAGAGTTTTAGCTCTCACTACTCATTGCAATAAGTCTCTTGGCATACTTTTAGCTCCCAATCTATCAGTATGCCCCTCGGTAGGAAGTCTAGCTTCCACAAGATCAATGGATAGAACCATCAGTGATATGAGATGGTTGTACTTCGCATATCAAAAATATATTAAAATATGGGTAATTATCATCAATGACCTCTTGGTAGATGGCTATGGACCCTAGAACTCTTTTATTTTGTAGGTCATCATTGGAGCTCAAGGAGCACATCAACATCAACTAAGGGGCAACATGGTGGAAATCATATAAGGGGGTTTTCTTAAACTCATACCTTTTGTCAATATGTTATTTACCTTTTCTTGTATCTTTATCATAGTTCAGTATTAAAATAGATTGATTAGTGTTGGTATTATGCTTGTCAATACTTATCAATATTTTATTGCTATGATATCTTGGTTGTACTTTGAATGAAAAATTTTAATGCACCTAGTGATTTTCAATTTATCATCCAAAGAGGGGCATATGTTATCACCTAAATTTAAATTATGCATTTAAATTAATACATTAGACAATATGTGCTTGCACTAATACACATCTAGTTCAAGAATATTAATGTTATCTTGGATATCGTTAATATATATCATCGAATTAATATATCCTTGTTTATATAGGTACATGTCGACCTAATAAGTATGTCATATTATTATCTATATAAATAGGGATCTAATAGTAAGTCCATATCAAGGAGATACAAGATCCCATATCTGATCTTGATGATGGCAATCTTTTAGCTGTCTCTTGACATCGTTGTTCAAAGCTAAGTTTGTGTACTTCCTTATGTGAGTGTTCTGATGATTGTTGGCTTATTTGAGTATCAAACTACGATTATCGAGTGTCCATGTGGAGGCATAGAATTGGTTCAGAACATACTACAGTCTAACGAAGATCATTGGCACTCCCCTGTAGATGAAACAGACCGTCGATGCTCTTCTGAGCATGAAATAGATTGCCTGCAACCCTCTCTTTGGATCATCTTGCTCCACGACTTCGGGTGTAGATTCTGTGAGTTATCGAGGTTTATCATTATCTTTAGTTCATCGATATCAAGTACATTCTGTGAGGTAAGTATACAAATTCAATCTTGTTTGGTAATGTCATCTTGATTTTAGTTATTCATTATCTTATATATTAAGTTTTCTTGTTATAAATTGCTATCTATAACTCAAATACAAGTATTTTAGATCTATGGACAATTTATTTATTTGCATTTATAAAAATATTTGTAAACAATGCACAATCTCAATGTGCAAAATTTCCCTCTAATATGATATATTCACCATATTCTATTTTGATTTGAGCATGATCCTCTCGATCCATATAACATCTATCAACATAATTTTTCCATACCTAGGACACCTCATCATCTATCCATGGTTTTTTATGGAACCATTTTGGATTAAGTAAAAAACCAACAAAATGAAGAGGACTATGCAACATCCTCCACCTCTTATCACTGCAAGCCCATACTAAGTCTTTTATATCTCAATCAAATGAAGGTACTCCCTCATTCAAAATGTCCTCAAGTCTCTCCCTCATCTGATCAAGACTCTTAAAAACATCTACCATACATGGTTAGTCACTATCAAAAAGGCATAGGACCTCAAAAATAGGAGAGCAAAGTGTTAAAACATCGTGTGCCCGTTTCCAAAATAATGTTGATTCAGTGCTAATGATAAGATCAAATATCTCATCACATGTAATGGAGCTAGTGTTAGGATGAATCCTCCATCTATTCCATTGAACTGATACAACCATTTCCCTAAGTGATTGCTTCACTTTAAGAATGCGATCAATCATAATAAATTGAAAAGAAAATCTTATCTCCACAAACTTAAGCAATTGAAAAGATGCATATTTTCTATATATAGTTTGAGACTCGGAATGATTAATAATGAATTGTTGAATCTTTTTGGCATTACCAACCACTCCACTAATCCAAGGAAGCCCACCATGCAAATCCTTAAGTAATAGGTTTGTTAAACTAGGTGTGACACTCAGAAGGGGGATGAATAAGTGTCTTAAACTTAAAACTTCAAACCTAGAATACTTAAAATAATATAGTGAAGAAATTGAAACAAAACAAAATAAGCACATTAAAAGATAATCACACAACACCTTATATAACGAGGTTCACCGTTTAGTTTACATCCCTAGAAATGATTGCTTGTACTTCCATCCAAATCTAGCTTTTACAAAGCACTAACTTTATAAATTTTCACAGCATCCACTATGGGGAGTGGCATCAACAAACCTAATCTTTAGCAGTACCAACTGTAAGAAGTACCAACCCCTATTACCAAGCACCAACTTGAAAAATATATAAATATTTGAAAATAGTTTAAATTCTGTCAATAAGACCTTGAGTGGTCTAGCTCACAAATTTTTTTCTGCAAAAAATTTCTCACCTAAAACCTACTAATATTTCAAACCTGAATACTTCATATGCAAAACAAAATCCTCTTGTCCAAATATCAACAAAACCCTCCGATTCAAAACTCAACAAAATACTCTTCAAAGCAAATGACAAATTTGCACCATACCATGTTGTTTTCTATCCTTCATGGTATGCCAAAATTGTAAATCTTCAAATTTTGCATAATTTGTAGAAAGAATGGGCTCAATCGGACTCCGAAATCTCGAGTTATGACCAAAACTATGAGACTCCCTTTTTAGGCTATACTTTTATTTTCCTTCTCTCAATAACTCTTGCTCTTCTCTTAATAACACTTCTTTTTTTTCTTCACAAAATCATTTTTTATTTTTATAATCTTATCGACCTCTTCTATTTTTATTTTTAAATTATTGTACCATTTATTTTGTTGTGCCATATATTACAAATAAATTCATGCTTTTCATTATACTCAAGAAATATATATCAAAAATAATATTCTTCAACACCTTTATTTTAATGAAATACTTTGTTGGCCTTCTCCATCACAAAAAGAATAGTCAATTACCCATATAAATTTCATAGGCATTTCGTCAAACAAAACACATGCCAAAGCTGGGAAAAATAGGAACAAAGAGCTCTGGAGGCATTTTTGAAGAGCCATAACTTATTCCCAGTTGCATGGTTTAACACGAAATTTGGACTAAGTATTCTTCATATAACTAACTACATTTTATCAACATTTTAAGGTATAACTTCTCATGGTTTGCACACAACACTTATTGTAAAGTAACCTCTGATGAAGATTTGAAAACATTTTGTCAAACAATACACATGCTTAGTTTGGTGCACATTAGAGATTCTTATACTTCGGGACCTCAGATCGAGATGATTCAAAATACAAAGTTTCTCATCTCACCAAGTTATACGTGTAAAAAAACTTTGAAATTTGAAATTTTAATACTTCGAAAGCCTGAAACAACCATCCAACTATTTTCATGACAGCCAAAATTCATGCCAAAAATTAGAAAAAGTTACGAAGTGGCATTTTATAGCTTGCACCATTTTCTCCTTTATTATCTTCTTGATATGAAATTTGGACCACATCCTTTTGGTATATATTACTATATATGATTTAAATTTTAGCCTCTAACTCATCACTTTTTGCTCGTAATTTAACTTGCACGAAGCCAAATTCACTTAGATTTTTGACTACTCCAAAATCCATTAGTTCATGAAATTGAACTGACATGGAATCTAACCATTCCAATGTTGCACACAATTTTTTTATCACCCCAAAAACTGATCCAAATCATATCGGGTTGGTCGTTTCCTTCCATTTGCATTTTGACCCCTTTGACGAATTTTGGTACCTCATGACAACTTTTAATCCATTTGTTATTTTTGCATTCGACAACTTTGCAAATCTTGTCGATGTCATTCCTTTGACATGTGCAACCATGGGAACTATATGCACATTGATCTTTTCGTGTTGAAAATAATGAAAACATTGTTGCACTGTACTCAACAATCTTCCCTTTTGCAATTATTGGCAACACATACATAAAAACTTGTTACTCTTCTCCTCTTTTGACAAAAAATAGAAAGGGATGCCTTGGACTCTCCCTAAGTCCATACACATAATACGCAAGTGTAAATCAATATATAAGTAAACATAATTATATAGGAGTAAAAAGATAAGAAAGTACAAAATTACTTCCCCTGAGATTGTGCATCCAAAACTTAGTCAATGCTTGGGCAATGTCACCCCTCCTAATTTCTTTTGCAGGTACTCAACAACTTCCTTAGATAATGGTTTAACGAAGATATCCACTACTTGTTCTGATGTGGGAACAAATTCTAACTCTACCTCTCCTTTTGCAACCTTTTCCTTCAAAAAATGGTATCGAATGGCAATGTGTTTTGTTCTTGAATGCATGATCAGATTCTTAAAAATATTAATTGCATTTGTGTTATCACACATAATTGAAATGGACTTAGTGATCTGAATACCTAGATCCTTCATCATTTATTTCATTCACAAAACCTGTGTACAACATGATATCGCTGCTATGTTCTTTGGTTCTAAGTAAAATCCTTCCCCTTGGAATACCATAGGTTGTAGTCCATTGTACCTTTGAGGTATCAAAAAATTCGTTTTACTGCGATCACATGTGTCTCGTTTGGATTTGCTTGAAACCATGCAACCACGCAAAATGCCTAAAGTATGTCAGTTCTAGTAGCTTTCAGATAAAATAGGCTCCCAATCATTGATATGTACATAGTCTGATCGACTGATGGGAACTTATCATCCTTGCTAAGCTTACAACCTATCATCATAGGAATGCTCACAGGCTTGCAATCCTCCATAGTGAACTTTTTCAGCATCTCCTTTACATACTTGATTTGCGAAATAAAAATGCCATTCTTCAACTGATTAACTTGCAAACCAAGAAAATATAAAAGTTCACCTATCACTAACATCTCAAACTTTGTTTGCATTTGGTTAGTAAAGTCTTCGCACATTTCATACTTGCCACCTCCAAAAATAATATCATATACATAAACCATAATTATAACTTGATGATTGTTTTCAGATTTAATGTAGAGATTACTATCCACCATACCTTTTTTGAAACTCTACTAATGAAGATATGCATCAAGCCTAGAGTACCATGCCCAAGGTGCTTGTTTTAAACCATAAAGTGCTTTTTTTTTTAATTTGCACATAAAATTCGGATTCTCACTTATCTAAAATCCATCTTGTTGCTCAATGTAGACTTCCTCCTCAAGCTTTCTATTCAAAACTACTGATTTTACATCCATATGATAAATCTTGAAGTTCTTGTACACTGCCAAAGCAAGAAACATGCGGATAGCCTCTAATCTAGCCATAGGAGCAAAGGTTTCTTCAAAATCAATACCTTCAACCTAAGCATACCCTTTGCAAACCAACCTTACTTTATTTCTTATCACTTTTCCATTTTCATTAAGCTTGTTGCAAAAAATCCACTTGGTGCTAATCACATTTTTTTTATTAAGCCTTGGTACCAACTCCCAATTCTGATTCTTTTCAATCTGATCTAACTCCTCATCCATTGCCTTGATTCAACTCTCATCTTGACTTGTCTCTACAACATTCTTTGGTTCTATACTTGAAATAAGGGAATACATTCTTGTTGTTCTTCTCCTTGTCTGAACTTCAATACTTAGATCTTCAATTATTTGATCACTTGGATGATCCTTTTGCCATTTACTTATTTTGTGTTTCTAATTTTTCTCCATTTTTGAATCACTGTGTGAGTCACCAAAGCCATTCTTTGGTTGCTTTTATGGTTTTTCCTCTACCTCATTTACCTCAATGTATTCTTAATAAACCAAAAAAAAATTCATCATTATCTTTTGAAGGTACTCTCATTTTATCAATCTTAACATCGACACTCTCAACAATTTTTCTGAGTCTTTTGTTCTAACATTTGTAAGCCTTGTTTTTTGTTGTGTAACCAAGAAATATATCTTCATCCACTCTATCATTGAACTTGCCAAGATTTTATTCCATCCTCTTGATGTAGCACCTACTCCCAAAGACTTTGAAGTATCTCGTTGATGCTTTTTTTCTGAACCATAACTCATAGGATGTCTTACTCTCATGGGGCCTCAACATACACTTATTCTAAATATAAACCATCATGTGGACTACTTATTTCTAAAACCTATTAGCTATATTGCTTTCTGTCAACATTATTTGTGTCATTTCTTGAATTGACCTGTTCTTTCTTTCCATCACACCATTTTGTTGAGGTGTCCTTGTTGCAGAAAATTATCTCCTAATACTGTACTTGTGACAAAACTCATTGAAATCATTTGAAATAAACTCACCTCCTTTTTCCGATCTCAAACATTTGATCCTCCTTCCAACCTGATTTTCTACTTGATTCTTGAAAGTCTCAAATTTTTCAAGTGCTTTTGATTTGTGTTTCAAAAATAATATCCATGTCATCTTAGAATAATCATCTATACATAACATAAAGTACTTATCCCATTTATACTTTATGCCCTCATATGACCACAAAAATTAGTATGAACAAGCTCTAGTGGTTTGCTAGAATAATACCCCTTTGTTTTGAAAGTGGATCTAATGAGATTACCCTTTTGACATGAAGAAAAAATATTATTTAGTGGTTTCCCGATACTTGGGATATCTCGAACTGTCTTCTTCGAATTGATTTTGATTAAGTTGTCAAAGCTAATATGTCCAAGTCTCTTGTGCCAAAGCCAATCTTCATCCTCTTTTCCAAGAAAACATGATCCCTTTGAAGTCTCTATCAATATATACAGATTTTTTAAAGTCCTTATGCCAACTACAACTAACCTGCCATTGTTCGTTCTTCTAATTTCACATCTATATTTCATAAATATTACATCATGTCCTCTATCGCAAATTTGATTGACACTTAATAGGCTATGTTTCAACCCAATCACAAATAATACTTCCTTTGATTTGATCTTTTTAGCATTGATTTTTACTATACCTTTACCGATAATATTTGCTTCATCATTGTTGCCAAATTTTACTAATCCACCTTCATGTTGTTTCAGTTTCTCAAATTCCTAGTCATATGACTAGAACAACCACTATCTAGTATCCATGGAGCTGGTTTATCATATGCTTTAAAAGTTGTTTGTACTATCAGAGATTCTTTTTCTTCTTTTGGTTGTTCTTTCTCTTTCTATACCTTCTTGACACCTATCTTAGTTTCTTGTATTGTCTCTTCCTATTTGATTTGTTGTACCTGTCTCTCTAGAATCTTTCTATTTTATCTCATGTCCTATGATTGAAAAGATCTTTGTTGAAATTGATTGGAAGAGAATGAACTCCTACAATATTTTGTAATGTGACCATATTTGTGACAGTTATAACATTCGATAGCATAATCCATCAATGGTGCAAATGTGTTTCTATTTGAGAAGTTTCTTGGACCTACGTTATATTTGCACTTAGATATTTTATGTCCATACCAATTGCATTTAAAATAATAACAAAAAAAAAATTGAGTGAACCTAGGTTGTGAACTTTTTCACGTTGCAGTAGGTGCCAAAAATCTTCTTCTTCTTTGATGTGCAAAATATGTGAATCTATCATTTTCTATATTCTTGTCATTTCTAGTATTATTTTGCCTTGCATAAGATGATTTTGCTTAATTGACTGGTTTCTTTTCTTCCTTGATTTCTAATTTTTCATTCTCATCTTTGGAGGTTTGTCCTTCTTCAAATCCTAAACTGAATTTAATATCTGGTGATCTTTGCTTTTTAGCATTTCATCTAACTTTAAGGATCCTCCCTCGAGTTTATGATACCTACTAATCTTATGACTCATATCCTCCAGCTGAAGACTAAACCTTGTAATCTCTGCTTCCAATTTGCTGTAGTACTCAACTTTGGTAGTGAGTTATCCTTCAAGATCCTCAGTTATCTTTTGCGCTTCTTCTACCTACAGTTTCAAGCTTATGATGATTTCATTTGCATCGTCAAGTTTCTAATAAGTTTTTCTGTGCCTTTTTCTTTCCTTTTCAAGTTCATCTAATGCTACCATAAGTTCTCTTTCCATGTCAACTTTCGCCTCTATCTTTTCTTCGTCATGTTCTTCTTTATCAATTTTATTTTCAACAACCTTTTTCTTTTCTTTTGGTTTCTCATCCAAAAATACCATGAATAAGGCTTCGCTTGTTTCTTCTTTTGAATTATCATTTGAGCTATTTTCTGATGAGCTTTCATTTTTTTATAAGAAACTCCTTCGCGAAGAGTTTCCCTTTCTGAAGTGTGATTTCTTCTTGTCCCCTTTTTCTTTGTATGATTCATCATTGTTTTCATTCTTTCCTTTGATAGGATATTTGACTACAAAGTGTCTAACACCATCGCAGTTAAAGCACTTTAAAGGTAACTTTCCTTTATACTTTCCCTTCCCCTTTTTTAATTTTCTAACAAAATTTGCCTCCAATTCATCTAAAGATTCTTCTTTTTCTGATTCTTGTTTTTCTTTAGCATTTTTATTTACTTTGAAAGCAGCTTTCCTATCTAAGGGTTTGGACTTCCCTATTCTCATTTCATAAGCTGTTAAAAGAACCATGCATTTGATCCATACTAAAAGTATTTAAATCTTTTGTCTCTTTTATAGTAGAAACTTTTGAATCAAACCTTTGAGGAAGGGAGCGCAATATCTTTTTCACAATGATGGAGTCTTCAATCTTTTCTCTGATTCCTCTAATCACTTTGATGACCTCATTGACCCTTAGCATGTATACTTCTATATTTTCATCTTCAAACATTCAAACTATGTTCGATGTGTTTGAAGCTTGACCTCCTTGATCTTCATGTTTCCTTCATGAATACTTTAGTTTATCCCATATTTCTTTTGCAGATGTACAATTCATTACTCTTAACAAATCACTATCCACTAATCCACACATGATAACATTCTTGGCCTTCGAATTATTTCCATACGCTTTCTTATCTGCAGCATCTGTAATAGGTGTAAAAGGTGTGGTGTAGCCATTCTCAACAGCCTCCCAAATATCATAGCCCAAAGCACTGAGATATGTGTGCATCCTAATCCTTCAGAAAACATAGTTAGTGCCATCAAATAGCGGAGCTTTGTTCAAAGAAAAACCTTCATCCGAAATAGGAACTTGAAGCCATTGTATCACATCCAAGATCTCCCTAGCTGATGTAATCGAAATAAGAACCTCACTTTGATACCACTTGTTGAACTAGGTGTGACACTAAGAGGGAGGTGAATCAGTGTCTTAAACTTAAAACTTCAAATCTATAATACTTAAAATAATGCAGTGGAGAAACTGAAACAAAACAAAGCAAGCACATTAAGAGACAATCACATAACAACATATATAACGAGGTTTACCGTTTAAGACACTGATTCACCTCCCTCTTAGTGTCACACCTAGTTC
>Ga0115851_100265_pt1 | contig 20878 bp, 20 predicted proteins | sample InSIn2gowninarea_FD_83865 | JGI IMG/M metagenome (GOLD analysis project Ga0115851, IMG submission 83865)
CTAGTAAATAAAATAAAAAATCCTATCCAATTTTTATTCTTATTCACATGCATCTCTTGTTCTTGTTTCTTTCTATTTCTGCATTTAGTATTAATGATTTCTTGTTGTAGGATTGGGTTAAGTGGTTGACGTAAGTTCTTTTACAGGATCACAAGTATCATTTCATCCTTGGAAAATATTCTGAAGGTCATAGTAATCATTGAGCTGCTTATATTAGTTTGCTTATTTCCAAATCTAGATTTCTGGAACTCGTTTGTGGCAAATAACAGTACATTTTTGCTATTTTTTAGAGCATGATAACAATCTTCAATTGAGTTGATTCCACTTGAATTAGATAAAAAAAAAAAAAATATACTTAATTAAAAAAATTTCCCCATTGCATTTTCACTTGATTAGATTATGCATTTGATAGATTTACTAGCTCACTAATTCTCGAACTTCTAGATTTTAGACTAGTAATTTTCTGCCATTTTTTAGGATGGGTCAACAGAGGTATTTTTGAGTGATTCCACCTGGAATGGAGACTTAAGACATCCTAGTAAATAAAATAAAAAATCCTATCCAATTTTTATTTGATATTTTTGCTCAGTCGATGAATTATAACTCCCTATAGAAAATCTATTGTTTCCTATAATAGCACTACAGGAAACCCAGTAGTACCCTTCCAACATGCATATACATGCCAAGATTTGTGCAAGAAGCTTGGTTATTATCCCTTAGGGTTGAATCAAAACTCCTAAGCTCTAAATCAATGATTAGTGAAGAATAAATACCACTTAGGACTTTCCTCTTTACTCATGCAAAACATTTCAGTGATTTGGGCTAATGGAAAAATTTATGAAATGGGTAATACAATGATGATCTTATTGATTGCCACATCCAATGAACTTTGTTAATGGATCTAAAGTCTTTGAAATGTAATGGTTGATATTTAGTTCATGATCTTTACTTTAAGAAATTACAATAGGTTTCTTTCCTTGTACTTTCTTTCTTGCAATAGGTTGAGGTTTTCATTTCGAGCATTTCATTTTCTACAATTAGTTTAAGATTTCACTTCAGTACATGCACTCCATTACATCATGAAAACAAAGGAATGACACATTGTATTTTACACATATAGTTCTGATACCTATTAAGTTTGTACAAACCCTGGGTTGATAATTAAAGTTGGTAGCCTTGGGATTTGCATCATTCTTATTGCAATACTCAGGCTCATCAGACTCTAGATTCCTAGAAATGACTCTTTATCTAGACACATTATGTGCTCTAGATTCCTAGTTGTAAGTGGAGGCATTGCGTGTTCTATATTCCCATGTGTTGTGAGTGATTAGTGTAAATTTACCTTGAGCACTTTACTCCTCATTCTCTAAATATAACTCATGAGTGGTCAACTATAAGAAAGGATAACAGTTTAGTTGGCCTATAATTGGGGGGAGATTTGATGTCCATCCCTCAATTTCAAATCATCCAACTAATAAGATAAGTTTCTTACTTGTATCTTATGCATGTTGGCACAATATGAATGTTGAATAATGTTATTACATGATAATGGGTGTATCAACATTACCAATGAGGATATGTATTCCTATGTGTTGCAATATGATGGTTTGTGAATTATATTCATAATTGTAAGGGAATTGTAGATCCCTGTAATGCTGATGTGATCCTAGATTGTAGAATGACTTATGTGCTTATGCTTGATTGTTAATATGAATAGATGACTATGATTGTGTCTGAATTCCATTATATGTTACATCTAAATATCTTGGACAAATGTCATGTTAAGGTTATTAAAGGCATGTGGTTGCTATTGTGTATAACTGCTTAATAAATCTCATTAATCTAACATGGTGTTTGTAAATATATGAGTTTCAATCTTAATGGATAAGAAATCTCTTGAGTCCTACAGTTGATGAGATTTTTTGTTAAATGCTACATTTGGCATGTTAACAAATCATGTGGGTTTTTGTTATGTATGATGGCCATTAAAACTCATCATATTTTGCGTTTAGGCTCGTATGGGGCTAGCCTCTCTCTGGGCTAAATATCCCTTGATAAACTTCATAAGAAAGAATCGTGTAACGATGAAGGTGCTTAGTTAACAAATCATGGGGGGGACATTAAAATTATCCGCCATGTAATATTCATGTCACGCCTCACCGAGATTGCAAGGACATTGTTTGTGAAAAGGGAGGCAATTGATAGAAGGTGCGAGATAGGAAAATGCTCATCACTTACCACCCATTTTTCTATTGTGACACAGATGCATGATGGGGGGTTCTTGCTAGATTGGATGCATTTGCATTGTTGACAGAGGGCATGATAGAGATCCCTCTCCATCCATAAATTCAAAAACATTATTTTTCATAGAGGTCTAGAACACTACTGGGAGACATAGGTTGAAGTGGTAGAAGCTAGGTGGGACACGGTTGATGTGTATGTGTGATGTGGAAATGTTATTGAGGTGGAATGTTGAGGGTGTGACATGTGGCATGTAGATATAACATTTTTATGGGACAAACTATCAACTCTTTGGTGACACATGGCACCTTCAAGGAATTCCATGTGACAGGATGATGTCATCCTTGCGTCAAGATTTTGTCAGTAAGATGCAATAGAAGGAGGTGACATTGATGCTAGGTTGATGTGACACCTAGGTGACACATGGTAGAGTTTTGTGATGCCACTTTTTGTGGGATTTCCATGTGACAATGATGTGATGACTTACATGGTTGGAGGCCATGTCACTACAAATATTGGGACCACAAAGAAAAATTAGTGGTGTTATTTCATAAGGAGTTGTAGAGTTAATAGAACCCACAAATTAGATGAAGGGTGTGTAATGGAGATTATATTTGTTACTTAATGGAAATATTCATGACGTAGAGGTAGGAAATATGTATGTTGAATAGGTAAGGGTGCAATCTAGTGGGAGCACTAGAAGGGGACCCTTCCATCATTTTATGGGAAAGAGTCTGTCATGGTATGAAGATTTGGATAGAAATACTTAGAGTATTGGAGGGATGGCATGGTGGTGCTATGGTGATATAAGATGGCGAGTGCCATGCTAGACCCTGTGTGAGGTGGTAATGACACATAGTTTCCATGTGGTCTATCCTTGCTGACATGGCAAGGTTAAGGGGCTTCAACTTTAAATGGGAATAACTTTTAATCCAGTGGTTAGATTGAGGAAATGTTTATATCATCAAGAAGCTGTCAAAAAGATAAATGTGATGATGTTATCCAAAGTTAATTCCACTAATTTTAGGAAAAGGAAAAAAATTTGTGACCCCATTTCCATGATGAGATGATGGAGGTTAGGTTAATAATAAGTAACACTTCCCATTCATTTAGTATTACTCCAAGGTGGTGCGAAGGAGAATTACAAATTTAATCATACTAATAATTTTCAAGACCTTTGGTAGCCTTAACATAGTAATTTGGATATTTTTTTGAGACAAAGGAGTCCTCGTCTAGAAATCTACTAGCAGTCTACCATAGATATAGGGACCTTGTCCCCTTGGATACCATTCTGAACCTCCAATACTGATCAAATATAGGTTTTATTATTAGTGATAATGAGATTTGAACCTCTAAGACTACTCAAATCTAGGATTTATTAGCAATGAGATGGATGTTGTGACCCATCCATACCATGGTTTCTAGAAGTGGAAGGGGTGCTTGAGGAAGTAGGGTTACTAGAGGGTTTAACTCCAATACCCATGGTGGTACCACAAGGTTTATATCCCCTAAGAGATGGGCCCCTATTGGGAAACAAGCTCTTGAAAGGTCATGGACCTCCAAGACTAAAGTGTGCACTAAGAGGAAACCTCCTGGACTAAAATGTTAAACAAAATAGCTAGTACCCCAAGGATAGAATGAATTAAGGGAATGTGCCCCTAACTCTTTGGAAATTTCAAGGAAATGGAATATTCGCATGAGAAGTTGGTCCCCTAAAAATTGATTACCATAATGAAATGTAAACCCACTAGAAAAGTGTGTGCTCCCAATAACACTAGGAAATGAGTATTCCAACCAAATGGGAATCCAAAATTAAGTGTGAATATACTACATGTAGATATACTGGGACAAAAGTATGGATTATGGACCAAAATGTGCAAGTAGTGTTTTATCCTTTAACAATTGACGAGTGTATGCTAATCGTAGTGGAACTAGAGCCTCTCTTGAGTGTGAACAGAGGAACCATAGTCAATGATCTAAAAGAACCTATGTTGGATGTACCCAATGGAGGGAGATGGGGTCTCATGTTATTCTACTAAAAGGAGAAGATGGTTTCAACAGAAATGGTAGGGATAATACTTATGGTTATGGTAGAAGGTATGGAGGTTATCTTGGGGATAAGTCTAGTGAAATTATGTGTGGAAATAATAGGCTTTACCATATGGTTGAGTCCAAATGCATCTAACTCTTGGAAAATATCATCCAAGCAGAGAGATATAGTTAAGTATACATCCCACCTAAGAAGGTAAGTGATAGAATGTGTATCAAAAGGGAATGAGAATGTGATGGTAGGATTTCATCAACCACTTTTTGAGCCATGGGTCTTCCCCCCTAAGAATCACCTAAAGTGGACCTTAAAGTAGGTAAGTCTATTGTAGTAGTGGGGTTAGTCCTACATCTATGAGGAGGAAAACATTGCTTCTCAAGATAAAGGAGCTCTAGATAATTAAAAGAATGTGAATTAATCACAACCATAGTAGTTGTGATGGATGCATGCAATAATGAGAAAGAAGTGTCACCTGAGGCAAAATAGACATGACCAAACAAGACACACCTAGTAAATCTAAGGGGAAAGCAAGCACACCAATAGATCAAAGGGATCATCCCATGGTTGGAGCTTGGTTGATTAGGGAACAATTCAATAGTGAAGATATGGTTGGGATAGTTACATTGACCTCCTACTAAATGGTTCTACACCTGTGTTGTGGCCAGCAACAACCCCCCTTTTTATTTAGTATTAGTAATAACACTAAATAAATGGGGACCCTTCTAAAATAAAAAAAAAAAATACCACTTAGAATTCCCTTTTAATAAAACAAACTATCATAAACTTAAGATTCTTGTCTTTCCTTGTTTTGTGCACATTTAAATTTAAGTATTAAAGCTTCCCTATAAATAATTGCAATGTTACCATAAAAGCTAGGAAAAACATCCACAAACGCAAAGTCTTAAGTATTATGAAAAGTCTCAAATAAAATTGTTCTCTTAATGATGAACAACGAATCGCAAAAGGGTAATGGAGGGCATCATTTATAAAGAAACTATCGGAATTGCGAAAATGCGATGATGCAAGATCGCAAGCCACACAAATTCATCGCATATCGCAGATCCCATATATCGCAGTGCCACCTAAGATAAAATATCTCGATATTGAGAAATGCGATAAAGAAAATCGCAAAATCGCTTTATCACAGATCAAAAGGGCTCACAGTTCGATAAAATATTTCTTGTCATATGATACTGAGTTATGGGCATTAATGTCAACTTAGTGGTTTATTGATGGTTATTTATGAGAAATGATTTAGATCTAAGTAAAAGGGTTATTTCACAAAAGGTGATATATTTGATGTGATTCTAAAATTAAGAGCTTTCCTATCACCTTATTATTTGCCAGCATTCGTTATCTTTCATATTGTGTCTTAGTTCTCTACTTGTGAACTTACAAGAGCACTACGCAGAACAATACATAGAGCAGTGCGCAGAATGTGATGGGGAAGAAAGGAAAAGCTCCAGTATCTGAAAAATCAGAGATGATTCCATTATTCACGGACACCACCTGTACCAAAGAAGTAGGGATATCTACTTGGGAAGGCATGTATAGACTACTGGAGGAAGAAAACCCGAGAGTCATGGAGGTTACGGCTACGGTAGATGGACGCGGGTCATCCGAAGCATCACTTATAGAGCTTGCATGCTTATTCCTGCACCGTATCGCAGCAAGGCAAAAAATACTTCCCTATACAGATATGGTCAAATGGGTGATAGACCATGCTGAGATAATAGACAGGTAATTCAAGAAGTGGAGCCAGGAAGTTATAGGGTCATTTACCCCATAGAATTTAAGATGCATGTATCATTTGCCAGAGCCGTAAGCTAGCTATAACAAACAATTCATGAAGAAATTTGCCAAGGAGAACGAAGATTTGGCGGAATGCACCAAAAGCTGGTTAGTGAAGGAAGAGCCATTAAGGAAGGACAAAGATGGTATGTACAACATTGGTTCCCTCTCTTCTCTGTATTGTTTTGTTGCTGCAATGTTATTTAGGCTATTCGGAAAACCTGATATCAATAAGTTTTCATCCAAGTGGCTACCCCTACTAGATGTGGCCACCAACGCCACTATAATGAAATGGGCCCAAATATTGTCTGATAACTTAGCCTCTGCTATTTGGAATTATTGGATTAAAAGGAGTTTTGCTCAGAGGTTTTATCCTTCCTTCTTTCTAGCTGCCTATGTCATGGATGCTATATGTTTTGTTTCTAAATTTCCTCTCATGGGTTGGAAATGGATGGTACAAAATCCATTACCTATTCAAGTCTACCATAAGGAACTATGGGATTCTAAGTTCACCCCATATTTTTATAAAATATGCCATGGAGTTATGCTACCCATTCACAAGATGTTGTATAATACAGATGCCCCAAGATTTTCTCCTAAAGCCAAAATTGATATTCTCCCTGTGGGAAGATGGTTTGGAGAAGAAATTTTCACTTATATCAAAGCATTTAGAAGGATTTCCTCTCCTCATATACTTCCCTTGTATGTTCCTGACAAATTAATGGCCCGGAAAATAGCCTACCAAACCTGTGGGGTTGGGGAAATGAGCAGAGAGCTTAAGGACAAGAAAAAGGAAATCTAGGTGCAATTCCTTGTGGTTTGTGGAGCTTTTTCATTTTTTGGTTTAGGTCACACTTTCAGGGAAGTAGACAACATGTTGAGTCTACGATTGCCTAAGTTCCCAGGGAGACAATTTGATCCCTTTGATGTGATAAATAATTTTACCACGACAGTTAAAATAAAGGTGTTCACTAAGGAAGATGATCTCTTCGACGACATTTTCCAGCAGAAGAGCACACTCAGAGACATCTTACACATGACCCAAATATAGTTTGGTCCAGTACAACTCCAAGAGTTTAAACTCTACAGAGAACGAAGATTAGCAAATGTCCCATTGGACAAATTGCATGTAGAACCAATGAAAGAACCCACTCCCAGCATTATCATGAGGGGAAGCTCGAGCCAAGACAAGTCTAAATCTAAGTCTGAAAGTGAATCGCCAGAAATGTCTAGACAGTCAGAGAGTGATCATAACAAGAGTGAAGGATCAGTCAGGGATACTACCCAATCCAAGGAGAATCCTGAGCAGCAAGTGTTGTCGCCAAAACAAGTGGAAATTCCCACTCACCTCATCCATCCAGCAAAGCTATTAAGAATAGAGTTGGAGAAAGAATGGGAAAAATTTAATGAATTTATCAACACGGTGGAGGAAAACGTAGAGACACCGAAGAATCCAGCACAGATAACCACAGAAATGGTGATTGAAATAGTTGTCAATGCTCCAGAAACTAAGCACATTCCCATAGCTTCGTCATCTAAAATTATACTAAATATAGACTAAATCCCGCCTCTAGATGTGTTTTACAGTTTGCAGTACAAACCTATGGCCAAGAGACAGAGAAAGATGCAAAAACTAGGCAGCATGCTCTCACCTGAAGCAGAGCCGCTAGATGTCCTTTGGCAAGACCCTATCACTGATCCGAGAGAGAACCTGACTAGATTATCTCAAATCGCAGGAGCTTATGCTCCTACTACTATTGACAAAGCATCCGAAGTTCAACTATTGCTTAAAGATAAAGAGGATAAAATCCTATTTTTGCAGAAACAATTACAACGGGCCAGTGTTAGTCGGGAAGAAAAAGAAAAATTGGTAAAGTTACAACAGGACTTCCAGCAAATGCAGCTGGGTTATCAAAGCAGTCTGGCCGAAAAGGAACAACATTTACATGCCACGTTAGAAATGCACAAAGATGACCCTAAATTCATAGAATTTCTCACAGAAGCCCTTGCCCTGAATGATCAACTCTTGCAACTGCAGGAAACAATTTGCCAAAGAATATCGCTATGGAACTCTCACTACGAAATGAGTGACAATGTCACAAGTCAAGTCATAGATTTGCTACTTGATTATGATTTAATTTATAAGAAAGTTTCTCACTATTTGAATTGGCAGGAATCAGAGGAAGGCAAGAAAGAAGGGTTGCCCAAGATCAATGAATCCCACAAAGAAATGTTGTTTAATAAATGGGATGCATAGATCAAAAAAGTAGAATAGGCAGTGGAAGAAGCAACGACAGCAGCAAGCAATATCATTGACTGTGTCAATGAAAATCTGCACAGAGCCAACCTAATACTGGAAACCGCTCTAGGATTTCTCCAAAAAACGCAAAAACTGCAAACAAGTTGGAGACAAAAAGCTGAAGAAAAGGCTGAGTCAATCAAAAATTTAACTAAGTTAAAATGGGACACTTACTGGCAATATTTGGTGAAACCAGATAGTCAATGTATGACTCTAAAGTGTCTTACAAATTCCACCAAGAAGATAGCACCAGTGCTTGCTAATTCTGTTTTCGTGGGACAATTAAAATTGGAGGTCAGCCAAGGACACTCCTAAAGCTTATGCTGGATACTTGTGACTTGAGAGAACAGCTGCATAGTTGATCTTTAGATACAGTTTCAGTTTAATTTCAATTTATTTTTTCTTTATATGAGGATGGTTATTTAAACCTCCTCCTATATTTTTGTAATAACTATTTTTAGTCTTTAGTTAGTAGTATTTAGACCCCTCTCATGTATTTAGAGAAGGGTCCAGAAATTTATCAAAAACAGTTCTTCAGAACATGCACTTTTTCCTTGCTGAGGAGGTTTTGATAAATGAATGGAACAAGATTTATTTATATCTGTGTTTAATTTCTACTACTGAAATGCACTTCTGTACTCTTAGTAGATATTGAATTATGAGAAGATAAATCTATATTGTTGAAACTCATGAGTAGGACTTATTACCATTGGTACTTTTATTTCTTAATGGTTTCTGCTTATGCATCAAGTGATATCTTATTTTCAGTTGTTTATATACGAAGGCCTGAATGTTCAGTTATCATTTTTTGCACTTTTGTATGGTGGTAACTATTCTTTTTATGCTGAGTATATGAATAATAATAACTTATTATGCGATATGCTTATCATAATTGTTTTGGCTAATTTCTTATACGAAACAATTTACTGTTAATGGATTCTTTTCTCATAGCAATTAAATAATCTTTATTACTGATTGTTGTTGGAAACTATTTTAGATCGCATAAGTGAAGAGTTAATCCCGTGATAGTTTTTAGAATTAGATGTTTTCGTTCATTAGAATAAAATCACATGTGTTAGATTAGATTTAGATTAAAAGCATTCTCTTTAGAAACTTTTAGGAAGGAAAACGTCATCCCTTATCATCATCACAAATAAATTGGGAAACTGGTCCCATTACCCCCAGTTGGAGCCACTATCCCAAATGGAAAAGGAGCTGCTTTCAAGGTTCGGACCGGGTGGTTATCCCCTTTGTTGTAGACCCAATTTTCGGGGCTTCAACAACCTGGTGCAAGTACTCGTAATAATTCATGGGCACCCTCTAGGGGATTCAATTGAGTACTAACCAATGTCTATCCTAGGTATAGAAAATATAACCCACCTTCCATCACTTGTGTAAGGTACCTATGATTATGGCCACTATGGTTACCACCTAAATCCAACCGACTTGGGGGAATAGTCATGGGCCTCGTCCATAAGAAAATGTAGAGTATTGGGTCGATAACCTCCTTAAGGAGACCCTTATTTGTATTGATACCACACTAAGACCAAATGAAGTGGGATGGCCACTCCACTAATTCCAATGTGACCTAGTGCTTGACCTTTATGTTAGAAGGGTTTCATTGAAAACATTTTGTTTTAATTGGATTTACAGTTTGTAACTTAATATCTAGTGTTTGTTTTGATGGCCATGGAGAATGTCCTCACCAATCTATTCGAAGGCCTTAAAATCATGAGATGATTCTCATGTGCTACCAAAGAAATGAAAAATGGCTGTCAAATTTTTATTAAATTATTATTTTAGTGGATGTTTTTTATGTCATGGATATATGGCGTGAAACTTAATAGTGTTTTTACTTGATTCAGGGCAAGAGATGCAAAATATGAAAGTATGGTATTTTATTTATATGAAAGATTATCCTAAATATATTTATATATTTTGAATTCAATATGAATGTGGTCCTCATAAGTGTCTCCTTTATCACTCTAGCATAAAGTAGAAGATAGAATATAAAAACTCAATCAATCAAAGAAAAATCCAAAGGAAACCAAAAAGACACAACCAAAACCTAAGACTCTACCTATAAGCAAGAATCCATAAAAGAAGTGAATCAAAATATTTTAAGGCACTCAATATAGTTGGCAGAAAAGAAATAGGGCTACAATACAATGGTGAGAGAGAAATACCTAGCCTCCAATGCCATCGATGGGAATCAAACCCAAAAGGATTCAAAACCCTTATATAAGATGGAAATATCACTTATTTGAAGTGAGATTTAGGGTGTTATAAGTGACAAGAGTACTAAAAGAATTAGATCTAAAGTTAACCTAACCCATGGCTTAAAGGCTTATAATGATGCAAGAGAACTTGAGAAATTTCAATAGAAGCCCCTACAAAGCCCCACTTTGAGTGCTCTAACATTATGTCACATAGGAAATAGAGAGTTTCGATGCCCTTGTCATAGGTTAGAGAGAGAAATGGAAAAACTATTAATGATATGTCAAGATTGTATAGGAACGTTGAAGGATTTTAGACCATGTTATAAATCCCTTCAAGCACAATGCTTTTAGAATTTTTTTTTTCTAAGACCCATGTTATCACCCAAAAAATTTCACCTAGCCATTTATTACTAGGTGGACCAAAATATACCATGCATCATTAATTTGACCATGGTAAAACCCACTTTCACCATGGAAAATAATTTAGTAAACCATTTTTCTAAATTATCTCTCATTAAACTCCAAACAACTCCATGGGAATAATTAAATAAATCATTATTTATTTAATATTAGCTAGAAATAATTATTAAATAATTATTTGACAATTATTTCTTATCACTTTGACTTAATCACCTTGGAACAAATAAACAAACCATTATTTATTTATTATTCCTTATTTATCACCCATTGTCCTTATGAGATAATTATTAAACCATTATTTAATAATTATTTATTTCTTAATTATGACAAATTGATTAATAAATCATTTTTATTTGTTAATTACTTCAGCCACTTTCTCAATAAAGATATTTTACCATTTTGAATATATTTTACCTCTCAAAAAATATGATAAAGTATTTACAACAACTAGATTTCGATTTGGTCAATCATATTTTATTATTTTCTAATTCCTAATTTGGCTCAATACTTTATTATAAATAGTGGGTTTTCTATTAATTCTTCACCATGAACATTTTCATCATCAAAATTATCACCTCATAGCATTTGAGCTCCCATTTGAGTTTAATATATATATATTTTTTCCCATTACAAATAGAGAGAGAAAAGCACATTGATAAAGCACAAAGGGAATGAAGGACCCATCCGACAGAGGGGGAAATGGCCCATTATGTAATCTCTCTTCACTTGGTGTAATCATTAATCAAATTATCACTTATTCAAGTCCTCTATTTGGTTATTACACTATGATTTTCCATTGTTATATGTTTTTCTTTACATGCTCTATTTTCTTGTAGGGTTTTCTCTCATGTTTTATTGCAAATATGAAGCATAAAAGCAAACATATTTTTTTGTTAGGGTTATAAGTCACTTACAACTTAAGTGAAACATTTTTTGGTACACTTGCTAAGAATTTTCACCCTAACAAATGGGGACTCCACTGGGTCTTTAGCACTTTAATCGTCAACAAATGGCAACTACACTGGTGTAGTAATTCAGAACCTTGGTTTGTTATTTCAAATATTTTAAGTGTTTTTCCATCATTTTTATTCCTCTCAATTTCTATTTTTAGATTTCTTCTATTTTTTGAAAAAATTATTGTTTCTGTTGGGGTTTCACATCTTTCAACAGGTCACAGGTACCAACTGAGTAGGATATGGCACAATTTGGGTCAGATCTATCAAGCAGAAGAAGTAGGAATATAACACACTTTTTGGACCAAAAATTGTATCCCCAATGCATTTTTAATCCCACAAACTATATTCAGACATACTTTCTAGGTTAGTTTCTATGTTTTTCTTTTTTTCATATTTTTTTTTCATTTTTTCCAGTTTTTTCCGAAACTGTTGCATGTGTGTCGGGAATGGTTTTTGTTCTTTCCTGAGTAACCTATAGGCATAGATCCACTTGGTAGTTTCTCATTGAGGAAGGGAAAACCCCCTAAGGTTTAGAGTACATGTCCATCATTTGGGAAGAGTATTGTTAAGTTGAGGAGTCTAGTATGCAACATTTTCAACCACTATTTTCAATGTTTTTTCCATTGTTTTAAAATAATTTTAGATAGGTTTTAAAAAAAAATTGATTGCATTTTTTATCCTCTACAATGTCCGAGGCTGAGGAGGAGATCGAAAGATGTAACTTCAAACCAGTTGCAGTTCAACAGCTAGCCCTGCTAAACTAGAGAGGGATCTCTCTAAGTTTTTTATAGTCAATGATTAGAAGAAAAAAGGATTTTAGGCTAGATATAATAGCTATAGTTGAGTTTTTGAAAATTTATGGTTTTTGGTTTGCTGGACCAGGGATGAGAAAAAGAAATTAGGTTAAGGTCTCAAAGGGTTGCAGTAGCAGGCATAAAGAGGAGCAAGATAGAAATGTCTTGTGATGAATCTAAGAATTTGGTCAATGTAATGTAGCATCTAAAAAGCTTAGAAAGTCATAATGAGAATGTATTACCATGAATTCATTAATCTAGAAGAAGAAATACACAAACATGATTTTCCACATAAACAAAGCTTCCAATATAAATAATTCTACCTATATAACTATAAGGAAAATCACTGAGGAAAGAAAAACATGTTAAGAGAGATGGATTCATTCATAATAAACTAACATAGAAAGAAAACACCATCACAAACTCACTGCACAAGTATTCTTGAAAAATAGTTGCAACTGCTCCTTGATTAATTGTGTGAAAGAATAAGATACAAGTCCTCTCCTCTAAAGTCCAACCATTCTCTCTGAATGAGAAATGATACATATAGAATAAAACAAATAAATTCCCTATATTTAGGGGTTGAGTCCCTAAGTTGTGGAACGGTTTCCAAGAATCTCTCAACCAACAAGTGAGAGTGAGAAGCTAAAAAACAAACCCTTCTCTTAGACTTTGATTTGTGTTTCACTTGATTTATGAGGTCTAATTAACCATAAAAACAACCTATCATGCTAATTTATTCATTATTACATCATATAGACTTCGAACTACTAAAGCTAGGTCATCAAGTTAACTTTCACCAAGTCAAACTAGAAATCTGAGAAATTACAGAGTGGAATTTTTAATTAAAAACTCAAAAAATGGTTGAAGCGAAGTGCCAAATTTGAGGCGACTTTTAGGTGCCCTTCTGAAGTCAAATTTGAAATATGAGAGAACGGTAAACTATCCTTGCCTATCTAGTTTCTCGAACATCTTGAATTTTTGAAAATGACCCATGGGAAGGCCTTTAAAAGCGGATTCTCCCAAGGTGTCTCCAAAAGCACAATGCCTATCAAAAAGAGTGGCAGAATGTTGATTTTCACCACTTTTTCTCATTTTCCTCAAAATCTGAGCTCTATCTAAGAAATATTATGAAATGGGTTTCAAGAGGAGGACATCATCTTTCTAGAAATGCAAGCCACTTTTCATTTCGAGCTATGAGGAAAAAGTGCGGCACCTTGTAATTAGTGGATTTTATGAATTTGCACCAAATTTCACCAGAAACCAAAAATGGTAAAAAAACTCCAAAAATTGGTCTAGAAGTGCCAAATGAAGGGTACTATTCTATCATGGATGCTTCATAAATAATCTCCAAGTTTTCTTTCTCATCTTTTCTTTTTAGGGTTTTCTTTGCGTTTGGCCTTCAATTGATTGATTTTAACCTTGGTAACATGATTCCTTGTGTAATAATGGATGCCCATCTTCCTTTGAAACTTGTTATTCCTGTTAAACTTATCAAGGAGCTTCTAAAGGTGGCAACTGATATTTTCAAGCAAAATTCCCTATCATCATTTATTTCCATGGGAATCCTCTCCTTGAAGGTCAATTCTTCCATTGGTGGCTTTTGTTCTCTTCTAGGTTTAGTTTCATGCCTTTGAACCAATACACCCCATGATTTGGTATCTCTATGGCAAGAGAGATGGGATCAATTGAGAATGTGAAATCAATCCCTACAATGGTGGCCTTTTCTCCTCTCATATTGATGGTAATCAAATTAGTGAGCTGCTCATGAAAACCTACCTCTCCCACTCTTTGAAAAACCCTAGGAAATTGATCTCATTGCAATTTTTGGGATCATACCTCAAAATATTCCGCCCTTTTTGATGTTTTCTTTTCTCTAATGGTGAAGATTCTCCTTCCATTTTCAAGCCCTAGATGATAGGAAAAGGAAAAAAACAGTGAAAAGTGATTGAAATGGTGAAATGAGGGAGTTAGGGAAGGGGGATGGGTTTAGGGAAATTTTGGGAGATGGGTAGGGGTTTTAGAAATCCTTAGGAATTTAAATGGAGGAAAATGAATGAGGGGGATGAGCTAGAAAATTTAAACACAATCCTAGCTAGGGAAACTTCCCAATTTGATAGATTAGGGTTAGGCTTTGTAGGGAGGTGAAGTGAACTGAAGGGAAATGGTTTGTTGGTGGATGGGATGATGATTTTCATGCAAAATGAGGTATAGGGATAGTGATTTTAGGGTTTCAAATCTCTAGCTAATCATTTGCAAGATTTAAAACATGAAACTCATACAAACCCCAGAGGACTAAACTCACCATCATTTTGTTTGTTTTTCAAAAGGAAAAGAGGGAGTGAAATGAGTGTACTTACTTCTTATGAGGCTTACAGCATGAAGAAAATGGAATGCAAGATTAAATTTTGAATTTGGGTGTTTTTGTGTGAGTTTTGGGATACTCTACCATGTGTGCAATGCAGTTCATAGAAACGCAGCACCAAAGCATAGCTCAGTTCACAGAAGCGCAACGCCTCTCCCAGAAATGTAGTGCCACCTCCAGAAACTCAGCTCCAACTTTAAACCTGTTTTTGGAGGCCTCAAGCGGCTCCCAATTGCGAACTTGATAGCTCATTGGAAATATCTTGAAGTCTGCTATAATATGGACTCATCGAGAATGTAATTTGGACACGCCATCTGGGGAGAAAATTTGATTTTTTGAAGGTCACTCCAAAAACACAACATGCTTCTAACAAAAGCGCAATGCCATCTTGCAGAGCACTTTTGACTATCTTCCTAGAGGATTTTTGGGCTTAAAGTGGTATTATTGGAAATATTATGATGTCTGATACACAACAGAGTCCTTAAGCATTGCTAACACCTGATCTAAATCCCTGAAAAATTGTCTTGAACTCAAACTGTCCAGAAGTGCAACAACTCTCCTGTAGCAAGTGTAGTTTGGGTATTTCTCTCAAATCATAATATTTTTGCAGACAATGAAGGTGGTTTTTGTTCCTTGGACTATACTTGACAAAAACCTCTTTCACTTTTGTATAATTCTTCTCCATTTTGTCAGAAACATATTTTGAAGAAAAAATGTCCCTATGAGAAATGATGAGACGAGGTAGTGTACTGCAACATTGTCTTATTTGAAATAAAACATTACCTTTGCCTTTATTTTTCTTTCCCTAAGCTGCTACCTCCCTTTACCCACTGAATCACATGATGGACATGTTTTTGTTTTGACATATGGTATCATGATGACACATGGGGTGAAACCCTATACCATGACCTAAAATGAGGAATTTAACCATTTCATGACCCAAGACATTTAAATGAAGATATGATACCTCAAAGAATATAATGACCATGATAACTGATGAAGACCATGAGTAAGTGAAGGGAGAAACATTGACCTGGACACAATAGCCAATGACCAAATTGTTATTTGAAGATTCACTGAAATGACAAAAACTTGACTTGACACCCTAACAACACCTTGTAAGAGCATATTTGATCACCGGTGACAGGTTGAATTGACTAACACTAACATTGGCTCCAGCTGGGGATGGTAGCTCCTTGGAGGTTTCAAGGACACCGTAGACCAAGTAGCCTTATTCATTGGGTAATGGAGTCAAAATGAAAAAAAATAAACTGAAAATTGACTGACTAACTGACTTTACTATAAAAAACACACCGACTGAACTTACTTATGGTAGCAGACCATTAGGATCTTAGGGCCCTTCACCTCGGGCTTCAAATCCTGATGATAACCACCCACCTGCTAAAGATGTATATATAATCATGTGTAATGATCCCTCTTGTTTAACCAATCTAGCAAATGGCTACTTATTTGAATTATGCTTGTAATTTCCTTGAACAGGTAGGAATAACAAAAGCTAGGAAACTCTGAGTGTCCACTGAAGATGTGCTCATGATTGATAAAGATAAAAAATTCCATCTTCCCTATTGGATGTATAAAATCAGTGTACGGATCCTTAAAAAATCTGAAATTCTACCTTGTCTTGAAATCCAGCAAGAATACAAGTACTCCTTTCATTTTTATCTAAAATAATACTTGGTTTTTGATCCATAGGAAGGCATAGGGAAGTATGAATTTCTCCTACCTGAGTGTTGGCTATAAATTCCTCAAGCGTGAGAAATTCTGATTCTATCTCTAACATACTCTCTATCTCAGACTCACACTCTTCCACTTCATAGTCTAAATCATCCTTGAAAAGAAAACATTCTTCAAGATTATTAAACATGTCAGCCCTATATTCTTCATGAAAGAAAACAATCCTTTCTAGTTTATCTCCTTGCAGGAAATTTACATCACAATTTGGCTTACTCACAACAACTTCATGTATAGTTTCATCAATCTCATGACTTTCATCATTCAAACCCATATTTTTATTTTCAATAATGGAATAAATTTCACTCACACATTCTTGACTATGTGAACACTATAAACCTGCCTTAACTTGGGTTGTAACATGGATTTTCAGGAGCTGATCTATTTCATCTTCAGACAAAGGAGAACACTGAAACTTATATAAATCAACATTGGCTTGGTTATTTTCATTTCCAATATCAGGATAAGGCCTTCCTCTATTTTGATCCTAGTTTGTTTCATCCAAGGAGGAAACTGTTGATTCTTGTTGGGAGGAAAAATCATAAAGGGCTTCTAATATCTCTTCTTCCATACATTCTTCATCCCCATACAAATTTTCAATAAATTTAATGAAATTTTTAGAAATCTCACAACATCTATCCATCACAGAAAAGGAAAAATTGCATCTTTGATAATGTTGAAAGAAAACTGAATGAAAATCCATTAGAGAATATAAACTAGCAGAGGGTAGACTCTCATACCATTTCCTCACTATTTCCTCCAAGCTAGCCATGAAGATCTTCATCAGACAGTCTTCAGGGAATTTAGTCTTTAATTAGTGAATATGAAAGTGAAATTTGACCAAATGCAAACTAGCATCTTCTCCTTGGAAGCCTTGTTTGCGAATCTATATAAGGAATATGGTTCAAAAAAATAGGAATATGAGCTCGATTAATGGGAGCATACCTTTCAGCAGTTGAATCTATCTTGAAATAGTTAAGTCACCAAGAAGTTCTTCAAACTACCGGTTTTTGAACAATGAAGTCACCATGAAAATTCTAAACCTTTGGATTCTTTGACACTGGAGTCGTTAGGTGAAAAGTGCACAACCTTTCTTATGTCTGATCATTGTTCACCATCAACAATCAGATCTGATGCTTGTCATTATTTCCCAGGAAAGATATGATATTTCATTCCCCGATAATGAAGCCAAAATGTTATCCTCTACAATTTCCCAGGTTGAGGAGGAGATCGAAAGAGGTAACATCAAACCACTTATAGTTCAATAGCTAGCCTTGCTAAAATAGAGAGGGATGTCTCTAAGGTTTTCATAGTCAATGACTGGAAGAGAAAATGATTTTAGGCTAGATATAATATTTTTAGTTGAATTTTTGGAAAATCTAGGGTTTTTGGTTTGCTGGACCATGGATGAGAAAAAAAAATTAGGTCGAGGTCTCAAAGGGTTGCAGTAATAGGTATAAAGAGGAGAAAGATAGCAGTGTCTTGTGATGAATCTAAGAATTTTTTCAATGTAGTGTAGGGTTTGAAAATATTAGAAATTCATAATGAGCATGTATTACCATGAATTCATTAATCTAGAAGAAGAAATACACAAACATGATTTTCCACATAAACAGAGCTTTGAATATAAATAATTATGCCTATATAACTATAAGGAAAATCACTAAAGAAATAAAAACATGTTAAGAGAGATGGATTCATTCATAAGAAATTGACATAGAAAGAAAACAACATCACACTCACTACACAAGTATTCATGAAAAATAACTACAATTGCTCCTTGATTAATTGTGTGAAAGCATAAGATACAAGTCCTCTCCTCTGAAGTCCAACCCTTCTCTATGAATGAGAAATGATACATATAGACTAAAACAAATGGCTTACCCACCTTCAGGTGTCGAATCCCTAAGTGGTGGAATAGTTTCCAAGAATCTCTCAACCAACAAGTGAGAGAGAGAAGGTCAAAAGCAAACTCTTCTCTTAGACTTTGATTTGAGTTTTGCTTCATTTATGAGGCCTAATTAACCATAAAAACAAACTATCATGGTAATTTATTCATGATTACATAATCTAGACTTCGAACTACTGAAGTTACATCACCAAGTTAACTTTGACCAAGTCAAACTAGAAATTTGAGAAATTACATAGTGGAATTTTTAATTAAAAACTCAGAAAATTGCAGAAGCACAACGCCAATTTTGAGGCAATGTTTAGGTGCCTTTCAGAAGTCAAAATTTGAAATATGAGAGAACGGTAAATATAATTTCTTGTCTAATTTCCCGAACATCTTGAATTTTTGAAAATGACTTATGGCAAGGCCTTCAAAAACGTATTCTCCCAACGTGTCTCCAAAATCACAGTGCCTGTCAAAAAGAGTGGCAGAATGTTGATTTTTGACCCCTTTTTCTCATTTTTCTCAAAATATGAGCCTTGTCTGAGAAATATGATGAAATGGGTTTTGAGAGGAGGCCATCAGATTTCTACAAATTCAAGCCACTTATCATTTGGATCTCTGAGGAAAAAGCGCAGCACCAAGGCAATGTGTTTTGGTAACTAGTGTATTTTCTGAATTTGTACCAAATTTCACCAAAACCCAAAAATGATAAAAAAAAAAATCCCAAAATTTGTCCAAAAGTGCCAAATGAGGTGTACTATGCTATCATGGATGCTTCAGAAATCATCTCCAAGTTGTCTTTCTCATCTTTTCTTTTTATGGTTTTCTTTGGGTTGGCCTTCAACTACTTGATTCTGACCTTGGCAACCTGATTCCTTGTGTAATAATGGATGGTCATCTTCCTTTGAAACCTATTATCCATGTTAAACTTTTCAAGGAGCTTCTCAAGGTCACAATTGATCTTGTTGAGCCAAAATTCCCTATCTTCATTTATTTCCATGGCAATCTTCTCCTCAAAGGTCAATTATTCCATTGGTGGCTTTTGTTCTCTTCTAGGTCTAGTTTCATGCCTTTGAACCAATACTTCCCATGATTTTGTATCTTTGTGGCAAGGGAGATGGGATCAACTAAGAATTTGAAATCAATCCCTACAATGATGGCATTTTCTCCTTTGATATTGATGGCAATCAAATCAATGAGTTACTCATGAAAATGTACCTCTCCCACTTTTTGACAAAACCCTAGGCAGTTTACATCTTCAAAGCATTGTCTTATGAATGGTGAAGAATTGATCTCATTGAAATTTGTGGGGTCATACCTCAAAATATTTCCCCTTTATGATTTTTTCTTTTCTCTGATGGTGAAGAGTGTTACAGGGATTAGTGTCCACACGGATCTACTCTATCCCACTAAGGTATGGTAGTCCCTTAGAAACAAAAACACAATAAAGTCTAACTTGATTTCCTTTTATATGAAGTAGATAGAAGAAGAGAGATGGGGCCAACCTGTGTCTTTCGCTTGAACTCCTTACTTGATTCTTCCTCCTTCTTGTAGCTGTTCGGTTCTTGTCCGCTTATATGCCCAGCTGGGGTCTAGGAATACCTGCGAAATCAAAGCAACCAGATACTATGCAAGAACAAAGATCTACCATATAAGTAATCTAGGGTCAGTGTAGATTAGCCATTCACATGCATAAACATATATAACACAAGTAAATGGAAGGAACAAGAATAGCTTTATTGATCAAAAAGTCAAGAGAGTTACAACCAGCTGTTCTGACCCAACATCATCCTCTTGAATTGAAAGAGTTCCCTTAGAACCTCATAAAAAAGCAATCACCCAACAAGCTCAAAGATATCCTCAAGAAACTATCAGAAATTCCTTGCAATAAGCCCAAATTCCAACCTCTAGATCTCATGGAAAGGGATCCATTTATAGCCATTTGACAAGGTAATGAGTCAGCTTCTTTGTTTTTGATTAGTGTCCTCCCACTAATAGTCCATGCTTCCACTTGGTGAATGAGCATCTATGACTCATCCAAGGTCGAATTTTGAGTAGCAAGTGTCACAGGAGAGAGTTATGGAAGATTCCATGACTTTC
>Ga0115851_100266_pt1 | contig 20871 bp, 23 predicted proteins | sample InSIn2gowninarea_FD_83865 | JGI IMG/M metagenome (GOLD analysis project Ga0115851, IMG submission 83865)
ATTTTCTTTCTTGATCCTCCTTGTTAAGCCCCAGACACCTCAACACATCCCTTTAGTCTTCAGCTACCATTTCCCACCATTTTTCCACTCTTAAAACCTCTAAAAATAGCTCTCGGCATCCTCCTGTAGATCCTTCTATAGATTCTCCTGTAGATCCCTTGCAACCTCCTGTAGAATTCCCTGTAAGTGATTCTTCGAAATCTGATTGCAAGGGAAGTCTTCCGAAGGGTACTAGGGGCTTCTAAGGACCTCTCCACACCTTCCTCCACCTCTGAAAAAACAAAATCCATCCTCCATCACCACCAAACATCTGCACAATCACAAATAGATAAATTACAAAGCATAATAATTTCACATAAAAACACTCAAAAACACAAAAATATATTTCTTCTCATTTCCTTTCGGAAGTAGCTTAAATAGATGAAATTTACCTTTTTAGTAGTCAATGGCACTCATTTCATCAGTTTTCATCTCTTTTCCTGCAAAAGTAGTGTTAGTGCGTAAATTAGGGTTTGATAGGGTTTGCTTTACATTCCAGTCTTCCTTCTCTTTCTGCAAATAGAATAGCCTCTGTAGAGTTAGCTTTCTTTCATCACAGTTAAAAACTTCTTCCGGAAACTCATAGAAGTTGGCTTAAGCTCCTAGTGATCTTGCGCCAGCTAACCAAGTGACAACCTACAGTAAGAGCTAGTACTTGTGCATACAGCACCATCGCTTCCAAGTTTGTTATGAACTACTGGGTTGATAAAAGTAAAGTAGGAAGTTCTAGGAGTTGCATCATTATTGTTGCAATACTGGTGCTAACCACCAAGATACACCACCCTATAGACATATCAACTAAAATAAATGTGTTGAAGTCAATAGAAGATGGTTCACTAGAGTTGAGTTAGTGATGATTCCGCAACAAAGCATGAGGCATATAGTAAAGTGACTAATATACTAACACCAGGGATGATGAAAAAGGAATAAGATGAGTGGTAGACTGATGAATTCCCTTGTCAGGGCATCTTATACATGGTTGACTTGGTAGTAATTAACTCAATTCTGGAGGGGATGGTCAATTACTCAAACGAAGGCTTTTTAGAGACATCTTAGAATATATGGAGGCCAAATGTGAGAAAAATTGGATGAATGCGATGCAAATAAGGATGATGTACTATAATAGGACTCAATGGTATGCTAAACAAAAGCCATGGATGCAAGGATGAATCATCCCGGATGCTATGAATAAGGGTGACTCTATGATGCTGCTATGTGTGGGAGGCCTAAAGGGGACCATAAATGCATGAGTAAATAATGATTATTCATGAAGAAACTCAACATATAAGTCAAAAAGTGCAAAGTAAAAGTGGTACTAGAGTAGACGCGACTCATATGAAGAGATTCAATTTTGATAGGTGGGAAATGGTAGCTGAAGACTAAAGGGATGTGTTGAGGTGTCTGGGGCTTAACAAGGAGGATCAAGAAAGAAAATGATGGTTGGATTTGTTCAAATGACGAGAGGAAAGCTTATGGGAAAAGTTTAGAAATTAGGGCAGATTCGTGAAGGACTGTGAATGACTTGGGAAATTTGTGAGGAGTGAGCTGATGCTAGCTGCTTTATGGATGTATAGTGAGTTGAGGTGTCCTACAAGAGATCTGCACATCTACTTACAAAAGCTTATCAAAGAAAGGACTAGTTGTACCATGGAAACAAAAATTTCTCTAGCTTGACCTAATTTCTGACCTACAAATAGAAAATGTTGAACATTAACCCTTGAACAGAAAAGCACACAAAGAGATATATTTTAAAAGAGCAGGAAATGATCTAGGCAACTGAATCTGAAGCAATACATTAATCTTTCCAAATCAAGTCATCACACTAGAAATTGCATGGGAGAACAAAATTGTGTTTTTGGTGGCAGCAGTAGTGCCTTGACCTCAAATCATAGTCCCAGAAAGGGAGAAAGGAGATTAGAGCCTGCTATTGGCCTTTTTTAATCTTAGTCTATCACTACATTAACCTACTTGAGCAACTGAAACAAAAACAGTTATGCAAACTCTCAAAAACAACCCATTCTAAACAAGGTAGAATGAATCTATGTAACATAAATTAACTCATGAACTGAAGCAAAAAACATATAAGTACAAGGCAAGAGATGAAGGGTAGCTTGGGTTGGGCCCTAACCCAAGAGCTTCAGCCCTCTGAAAGAGATCAGTGTTGGCTCAAAAACGGTTTCATCTCCATTATCAAAAATAGAAGTCACATTACATAAACTATTCTCAAAAAGGAAGCCTGAAGATGAGTTGAACAAGTGCTGCACAAAAGTGTGAAATTTATACTAATGTCTGGCTAACATACTGAGGCTCTAAGCCCCATTATTTATATAAATGGAGTCTCCCAACAGCCTTCCTAAAATCAAGGAGCTCGACTTCCCAGAACTGGATATAAACAACAGTCCTTCTTTACTTGCTCGGTTGCCCCTCGGATGCATCAATGTGGCTGCTTGTGCTCTGAGTTGCTGACGGAGGATTCAAGGAAAGGTGTCACAAATGAAGGAGACACCCCCTACAAGTCCTCTTCCCTATTTTCCTCAAATATTTGTTGCCATTTGCTCATAAATCCTTTGACTTTGTCCAAAATTGACCAAAATATCTGCATAAAGCACACATTAGACTACATGGCAAAATGACTAACCCAATTCACTCTATTAGCATAAATATAATAAAAAACATGCAATAAACTAATGATAATGGTGGATTAAGTCAAATTAAGAGGAAAAATAAGCCCATATAATTACCCATTTTTAGGGCTCGTCATCACCCCCTATTGAATGGGTTGCTCATCCTCTGAGAAACTAGTCTATCTCTTCATCCTTCATGGCTCTGATAGATTCCCTGACATCCCATGGTTCTGATGTGATATCTTCCTCTTTATCATGGAATCCTACCTTTCTATCCACCTCTTCCCACTATTTTTTCTTCCTCCTCTTTTACTCCTTCTAGTAGTCCTAGCAACAGTGGAGGATTGAAATTGAGGCCAATCCAATTGGCCTTCAAACTTTGCATAGAGTGCTTAGACAGTGGCATTCTCCTCAAGGCTTCTCTCATCCTATTTGGGGAGTGATACTCCCTAATCTATAGGCTATGTGGCAATGTATTCCACCTTCTCATGTAAGCATGAATGTAGTCATCTTCAAACAATCTTTCCATGTCCTCAAAATGTGCAATAGTCTGGGCCTACTCATCTATATATTTGGGGACACTTTTAGGATTAGCTACAAGGTGTTGGTGGGAACTGATGAGAGCCATGGGGTCTACTGGCTCTGCTCTAATCATCATAGGTTCATTCAACTCTTTTTCCATCATTTTCTGGATTTTTGCTGCCTTTTTCTCTTCATGAATCATCCAAGATGCCATGGCCATTAGCTGCAAGTCTCCTAACACAGCATTGGGGTCCCATAGGTTCATATCAATAAGGGCCATGTTGTGTAAATAAAACTCTACCAGCTTCGCTTTGTCCCCAGCTGAATTGTGCTCACATATATCCATGAATTGGCCATAGTCCTGAAAAGGTATGGTGCCTCTCTGGGCCAGAGTCTTGATTTGGAACTAGAGCAACTGATCCTTGAGGTATACTGCATATGATTTGGCTGGTTGCCTGCACTGTAGTGCCTCTATAGCCTAGCTAGACATGTAGGCTGTTAGTGTCAGTCTTTGCAACCTTCCTCCAGTGATCAAACATGCTCTTACAAGTGATTTTAAGGTGTCAAGGTAAAATTTTGTCATTTCAGTAAGTCTTCAAGCAAAATTTGGTCACTAGACATTAGGTCTAGGGTTTACTTGTAATCCTTCCAAAATTGTCCAAATTTCGGTCCATGTCACCATTCAACTGAGTCTACCATCATTCGGATGGTTGCCATCATCATTTTAAGTTCCAATGGGTCATTTTACACCTTGTTCATGCTTCAGTTGAGCCTAGGTAGGGTCATTTCCCCCTTTTAGGGTTTTGGAAGGCAATTTCTCTTGGACGGTCAAATCATCGTTAAAAATTGTATCCTGATGTTCATACACCTCCCCCTATCCATAATTTACCTTATTAAACACTTTCCCTCACTGAGATTCCCCAAATTCCTCATTTTCGCACAAACCCTAGTTTCTTGCTACAACTTGGCAATTTTCTATGGTTGGGCCTGTGTTTTACCTTTTTGGACCCCTTCCCCTCACTCAATTTCTAAGATTTCACTTTCCCCTACTTCCTAACATCCCTCCATACTTCCCAAAATTTCCTCAAGAATTTAGAAGCTCCCTATCCCCTTCATTTCACTTCATTTCGGCAAATCCCTTGTCCCACACATCGGGATATGTTTCACTCAAATGATGTTTTTGAACAATCAAAGATGAATTTGGGAAACTGAGAGATTTTTTTGTCCAAAATAGACCAAGGAAGAAAAACCTCCTTCACTTTTACACAGGTGTCATGGTTTTCAATCAATGTCAAAAATACAATTGTCTCGGGAGAATTGATGCACCTCTGGAGTGACCTCGGAAAAATCAAGTTTTCTCCTAGCATGGTTGTCAAAATGACTTGCTTGATGATCCAAATGATAACTAGAGACAAGTAGCTTTCCAATGCACTATCATGAGCTCCATTTGGGGTTGAGGAAGGTATTCAAAAGTTGACCGCAATAGCACTCTTCCTTGAGGCAGCCTCACTGGGCACATTTTGACCAGTATTGGGAGATTTGATTTTTGATAGGGAAAATGAACTCCAAATTTAGAAATTTTAGTTGGGTTGGAAATTATATGCAAATACCTTTCCAACGAGCTATCCTGCACCCAATTTGGACACCGGGAAGGCCTCCAAAAGTCACCTGGAAACGAGCACAATGCACAGGAGGAGGATTCCTGACTTTTTGTAAGTGGGCCCACTCATATGCACTTCAATTTTTCGGCATGGTCAGTTATCCAAGTGGCAAAGGAAGGCAAAGGGTCACCCAAGACATTTGTCATTTTTGTGGCACTGCAGCTGTAAATGATTTTTGGCTCTCCACCTTCATTTTGTGACCCTTGGATGTTCTATCTCTTCATGGCACATTCTATATATTGTATGCAAACCATTTGCAAAGCAAATTGGTTGGTTCGCTTGTAACTTCTGGGGGACTGTGGGAAAGAAACTTTGCACTGTATATTTTTACAGAGAATTAATGAAAGGTAGTGGCTTTGTTTCATGAGATTCATGTGGTTGTGAGTGTAGCAAGTGTGTCTCTTATGTTTCATATGTATCTTGTTATGTTTCATAGTTCATTTCATATTCATTTCTAGTGAAGTTTTTCGAGTGAGATTAGGTAGAATTCAATTTTATTGCTCTACCTGTGGGAAAATTTCATGTACAGTGTTCATTCTTCTGTTGAAAAGGATTCATGTTGTCCATGCCTTTTTCACCTTCTTAATCAATCTCTCCATTCCGCCATATCTTAAAACTAAATTGCTATGCTTTTTGCCTACCTTGCCTCACGAAATAATTTGTGCCGTTATGTTAAGTTCTCTGTTCATTGAGGTCCAATGGTCCCATAACATCCCAAAAACATAGTCATTCATAAAAATCACTCCTTATATTCATTTTCACTTACTAGCCTAGGACAAATAGTTCATTGTAAGTCATCTCAGGCCATTTCATTTACTTATTCACTGAGTGTGACTTGGAGAGAACCCTCTCCTGTTCTGGTAGGGCTAGCTACCAGACGGAGCGTGGTTTGTGGTTACCCTGAGTTTTGCCTTCTTTCAGCCTAGGGTGGATTTAGGTGCTAACATAGTGGTGACTCCACTGGGGACTAACTCTTTCTCTGAGAAAATGGAAGGATCTTACACAAAGTTCTGGTATCCAAAGTGGAATGGTATTCAAGTTCTACTCTACTTTCTTGTAAATTACTTCTTCGTTGTTCTTGAAGCTACCCTGAAAGTTTTTCAGAATTTGTTGTATGATAAAGGTGATCAAAATCTTCACTCGATATATTCAAAAAGTGTAAATAGTGAGTTTCCTTTTGATCCTGGCTTCCTTACTTCTCCTATGTCTTATGATGACTCTCTTCAGAGTGATGAGCCTAAAGAACACAAACCTGATCCCGTCACTCTTGTACATATTCCTACAGCTGTTATAATCCTAGATAGGTATAAACCTCTTATTTTACCTTCTGTTCTTCATGCCTTCCCCAAAAACTATGATCTATACTTGCCAAGATTTGACGGTGAAGGTAAGAATGTCAATGCTGAGCAACATGTGCAGAATTCTGAGACTTTTCTAGACCTTTTTGAAATTGATGAAGGAGATATCAATATAAGGCTTTTTGCTCTTTCTTTGCAAGGAAAAGTCAAGCGTTGGTTCAAAGCCCTACCTGATGGGAGCATCACCTATTTACAACAGTTCATCAAAGTTTTTCTTGACAGGAGGAGGATCGGACATAACCTTTTCCTTATCGTAGAAGGGTATAATCAGCTGAAAAGACTGATAGGGGAGACAGTACAACAGTTTTCAGCCAAATTTAATCAAGTTTATTATTCAATGCTGGTTGATATAAGACCCCCTCCTGGATCTGCTCTCTTGCACTACACGGGTGCCTTTGATCCAGAAATGGAGTTTCAGCTAAGAGAAAAGAATGTCGCAACACTTAAAGAGATTCAAAACAATGCAGTAAATGTAGAGGCTCATTTGTTGATCAGAAGGGCAAGGTTGAAAGAAGAAGAGATGAAAAAGGTGGATCCAGAGAAATTTACAACTTCAGAGGAAAAGCTTGACATTTTGGTGAGTGCAGTAGAAGATATGGTGAGGAAAATGACTACAAAAGATGAAAATGACGTTCATGAACAAGTCGCTGATCCAAAACATTTTGTTTCTTGTCTCAGTAGTCATAAGGATTGTTTTGTAGATCATCTTGGAGAAGAAAGACCTGTTGATATGACATGTATGCTTGATGATGTGTTTTATACTGATGATTTGCCTCAATTTGATCAGTATGATGATGATGATTATGCTCTCCAAACAGAATCTAATCTTGCAGACAAATCAGTAGCTAGTTTGTGGGATGAGGAAATTCGCTTACAGCAGCTCGAGTACAGTGATTAAACAATGCATATCAGCTATGGAAACGATAAGGAAAGTGCAACAGATTTTGAAGTAAGTGAAGGATCTTTCCCTTTGTGCTTTGATTCATGTCAATTCATTAGAGAAAATTTCCATGCAATCAGACATCAGCTATCAACAAATCTTGATTTGGATCCTCTTGAGGGCAATGAAAATATTGTTCCAGATTTCTTATATTCAGAGTTCCAGCCCCTAAATGCCATTAATAGTCAGGTTGCACATGAAGATATAGAAGCTGGCTTATATGATCAAACGATACAAGAAGATTCCTTACCTTTATGTTTTGAATCATTTTAGTTTTTGTGGGGTAAATTGAATAGTAAATATGCAAATGATAAGCTTGTAGGAAATCAACAATCTCTCAGTTTTAATGTTGAGGGTGAGACAAATGGCGAAATTTTTGAGCAGGTTGTTAATAAGAAGTCTTCCCCTGAAATGATTGATGAAATCATTTTGGATACAGAACCAGATTTGCAGCCACCAAACACAATTCAAGGTCAGATTACAGATGAAGGTGAGGCAGCTGAAATACATAATTTAATGATGCAAGAGAATTATGTACCCTTGTGTTACGAAGCATTTTAGTTTATAAGGCAAAATATTTGCAATATCTCTAAAGAAAAGGATGAACAGTCAATAGGATGTCATACAATTTCAATAGATACATCGCAACAATGCCCTCAAGTTTTTGATGATCCTTTTGCTCATGTGTTAGATTCTGTTTGCTGTAAAAATTCTTCTCCATTAGCCAACCATGTGACAAAAGAGAATGTTGATAATAATATGATTCCAAGGCCACCTTCATTGTCTTGTTTAACGGATTTTTCATTACAAAGCTCAGATCAAAGTTTGCAGTCATATGAGGAGATTGATAAAGGAGACTTTTGTTCTTATTGGAAACAACAACAGAGTTTGGTCCTTCACGAAATTCAGGATCCTTTTGACAGCTTGCTGCAATCATCAGAGAAAGACAATGCAGATGTGAGGAAAGGTTCAATATCTAGCTATGAAGATTACTTGGACCAGGAACATACTGTTACTAAAGTACATTATGAAGAAAGATCTAAAGCAAGAGAGAAAGATATCTTGTTTTTCCAGCAGGAGGTCAATTTTCATGTTTTTCAGGATCCAATGGAAAATCTGTTGCAGTCAACAGTGAAGGTGTTTATTGCAGTATTCAGTGATGAAGGAGATCATGGTCGACTATGTTTTTGGAAGCCCAGTTACCAGTATCTGTTGTTGACCAGAAGATCTGATCCAAAGAATCAATCAAGGAGGCATCTACTTGATTGGCTACATTGGAAGACACATTACACATGATTGTACATATTGCATTAGTACACAGGTGGCTGTCATCATGATTTGAAACCCTCGAATCTTGATGGACTGCTGCCATTGAATAAGTTTTATTAATTCTTGTTTTAGTTAAGTTAGTCATGAGTCATTTCCTTTTGCATAGAGTCAAGTTTTTCAGTCATTTCAGTTCGCATTGAGTCAGTTTGAGTCAAGTTTCAGTCAATAAATTGAGTCATGTTGGTTTGTCAGAATAATTGACTCCATAGCCCAATGGACGAAGGCACTGTCTGCTCACCCAAAGATCTACAGTTCTTGGCACCTCCAAGGAGCTGTCATCCCTATTGGAGCCAATGTTAGTGTCAGTCTTTGCAGCCTTCCTCCAGTGATCAAACATGCTCTTACAAGTGATTTTAAGGTGTCAAGGTCAAATTTTGTCATTTCAGTAAGTCTTCAAGCAAAATTTGGTCACTAGGCATTAGGTCTAGGGTTTTCTTGTAATCCTTCCAAAGTTGTCCAAATGTCGGTCCATGTCACCATTCAGCTGAGTCTACCATCATTCGGAGGGTTTCCATCATCATGTTAGGTTCCAATGGGTCATTTTACACCTTGTTCATGCTTTAGTTGAGCCTAGGTAGGGTCATTTCCCTCTTCTAGGGTTTTGGAAGGCAATTTCTCTTGGACGGTCAAATCATCGGCAAAACTTGTATCTTGATGTTCATACATCTCCCCCTATCCATAATGTACCTTATTAAACACTTCCCCTGACTGAGATTCCCCAAATTCCTCATTTTCGCACAAACCCTAGTTTCTTGCTACAACCTGGCAATTTTCTATGGTTGGGCCTGTGTTTTGCCTTTTTGGACCCCTTCCCCTCACTCAATTTCTGAGATTCCACTTTCCCCTACTTCCTAACATCCCTCCATACTTCCCAAAATTTCCTCAAATATTTAGAAGCTCCCTATCCCCTTCATTTCGCTTCATTTCGGCAAATCCCTTGTCCCACACATCGGGATATGTTTCACTCAAATGATGTTTCTGAGAAATAAAAGATGAATTTGGGAAATTGAGAGAGGTTTTTGTCCACAACAGACCAAGGAAGAAAAACCTCCTTCACTTTTTACACAGGTGTCATGGTTTTGAAGAAATGTCAAAAATACAATTGTCAAAATTGATGCACCTCTGGAGCGACCTCGGGAAAATCAAGTTTTCTCCTATCTTGGTTGTCCAAATGACTTTCTTGATGATTCAAACGATAACTAGAGACAAGTATCTTTCTAATGAGCTATCATGAGCTTAATTTGGGGTTGAGGAAGGCATTCAAAAGTTGACCGCAACAACAATTTTCCTTGAGGCAGCCTCACTGGGCACATTTTGACCAGTCTTGGGAGATTTGATTTTTTATACGGCAAATGAACTCCAAATTGAGACATTATTGCTGGGTTGGAAAGTAGAATCAAACACCTTTCCAACAAGCTATCCTTCACCCAATTTGGACACCGAAAAGGCCTCCAAAAGTCACCTGGAAAAGAGCGCAATGCACAGGAGGAGGATTCCTGACTTTTTGTAAGTGGGCCCACTCATATGCACTTCAGTTTTTTGGCATGGTCAGTTATCCAAGTGGAAAAGGAAGGAAAAGGGTCACCCAAGCCATTTTTCATGTTTGTGGTGCTGCACTTGTAGCTGATGTTTGGCTCTCCACCTTCATTTTGTGACCCTTGGACGTTCTATCTCTTCATGGCACATTCTATATATTGTATGCAAACCATTTGCAAAGCAAATTGGTTGGTTGGCTTGTAACTTTTGGGGGACTGTGGGAAAGAAACTTTGCACTGTATATTTTTACAGAGAATTAATGAAAGGCAGCGGCTCTGTTTCATGAGAATCATGTGGTTGTGAGTGTAGCAAGTGTGTCTCTTATGTTTCATATGTATCTTATAATGTTTCATAGTTCATTTCATATTCATTTCTGGTGAAGTTTTTCGAGTGAGATTAGGTAGAATTCAATTTTATTGCTCTACCTATGGGAAAATTTCATGTACAGTGTCCATTCTTCTGTTGAAAAGGATTCATGTTGTCCATGCCCTTTTCACCTTCTTAATCAATCTCTCCATTCTGCCATATCTTAAAACTAAATTGCTATGTTTTTCGCCTACCTTGCCTCATGAAATAATCTATGCCTTTATGTTAAGTTCTCTATTCATTGAGATCCAGTGGTCCCATAACATCTTAGAAACACAGTCATTCATAAAAATCACCCCTTATATTCATTTTCACTTACTAGCCTAAGACAAATAGTTCATTGTAAGTCATCTCATGCCATTTCATTTACTTATTCACTGAGTGTGACTTGGAGAGAGCCCTCTCCTGTTCTGGTAGGGCTAGCTACTAGACTGAGCATGGTTTGTGGTTACCCTGAATTTTGCCTTCTTTCAGCCTAGGGCGGATTTAGGTGCTAACATAGGCTAATTGGCTTCCCTTTCCTGTAGCTGCCTTCTTAAGATCAACACCTCATTTTCTACCCAAGGTTCCCTTTCCTATTGCTGTCTTATTAATATATCACTTTCTGCCTAGGGTTCTTTTTCCTACTGCTATCTTTTTAAGATTAACAACTAATTCTCTACCTGGGGTTTCTTTTCTTGCAGCTGCTTTAACATTTGATTTTCTGCCTCTAATTTAGCTCTTATGATGCTTTCCGTATGCCTAACAATGCTCAATTCTTTGCCCATTTTTCTCAATTTGTTTTCCATGTGCCCAATGTCTTCCACCCCTTTTGATTTTGCAATCTGCATCCATGTATGGGTCCTTACTCTTTCCTTATCCAGATCAAAGAAAAGAGGGACTGCAAACTTTTGTGGGATGATTTTCCCTCCTTCTAGAAGGTTGTAATAAGAGCCTAAATTAGGTTGAGGGTCAAGCTCTAGTATCTCTTTTGCCTTATCTTTCTCCTTGGTCTGTTCTTCTGCCTTCTTTTCAAGATTCTCAGTCTCTTGAAGCTTTGTCAATGTCTCCTGTAGAGTGGTCTACACCTCCTATAGGACTATTTTAGAGTCCATAAGTTTGATCCTTTTTTTCCAAGTAGAAGCTCTAGGGCTTCCCCTTTCATAGGTAATGGGGGTTTTGGATAGAGATTCCTCCTTTTTGGCAGTATGGGCATCTTCAATGATGATGGGCTCCTTTGAATGTGGCTGAGGCTTCCCCATCTTTATTCTGGTGCTTTTTCGAGCCTTGAAGTACATGGATGGTTGTCTTTTCCTTTTTCCTTTGGGCTTGGCTAGAGTACTAAGTGCAGCAAGAATAGTTGCCACCTCCCTTGCTAGTGTCTCAAGAGACACTTCTTCCTACTTTGCTTCTTCTTCTTCATCTAGTATTTTTCCTATTTCTGTTGGTTTTGCTTTTGCTGTCTCTGATTTATTTACCTCCTCTTCTTGCTTAGCTTCTATTTTTCCTGTGGAAACCTTTTTTTGAACTATCTTAAGCTTCTTCCTTTCAGTTCTTGGCCTCTTCTTTTTCTCTACTGTGGTTTTACCCTTTTTTGCTTTTGATTCTTTCTTCTTCTCTACTTTAGGCTCATCTTTGGTGGTGTCATGTTTCTCCTTTCCTATATAGTTTTCTTCTTTTCCTTTGGGGGGTTCCTCTTCTTCCATTTGAGTGTTCTTTTCTTCTTCATGGATTTCCTTCTCAGCTTCCCCTTTTTGTTCTTCCTCTTCACTTTCAGTTGGACTAAGGTCATAAGTGAGAGTTTTTATATCATCCTCTTTAGTCATGTTTCTAAAAATATCCCAGGCTATGGGGATCGTGAAAGTGTGGAGGGCATCCTCAACTAGTAATTTAATTAGCCCATGGTGAGCCAATTGGTCTGGAACTCTTACCTTCAATATGGTGCTAGATTCTACGAAGGATTGGAGGAGAAAATATGGAATACTGAGTTTTCGGGATGCCGGAAGGTCCGTGCCATATCATAGTTCATGTACGAGTCTGAAATGGTACCCATAAACTATGTTGTATCTTCCTTCATAGGAGATGTATTTCATAATCTGATAACTGACCTCATTCCACAGGTGAGATATACTCGTTCTCCTAATGCCATTCTTGTCCTCCACAGGATGTTCATTAGGCTAGAAAAAGGTTTTCTTGGCAACTTGACCCAGTGGTTTTTCTTCCTTGCTCTAGGGTAGTCCAAGTGGGAGACTTGTAATCCTACTAATGAACTTTGGGGTCATTACTATGGTTAGACCCCTGAAACTGACAGTGGCATGGGTTTTTGAGTGAGCATTTAAAGGCAATATAAATTCCTCTGTGACTTCATCATCATATCCATGCAACTTTTTAAGGAAAGGCATCAAATTTTCTCTAGTGAAGATGGCTACCACTTCTGGATGTTCATGCAACTTAGTTGAATTCAAAGGCTCCTTCCTCATAAAACCCCCTGTCATGATGTTTTAGATTCTGCTGGAATATTTCAGTTGAAGAGGGAGGCAACAAGTTTCAATCCCGAAAATAGAGGAACAGCTGAGGCTTTCTCTCAAGAAACAGGGAGAGAGTTTTTGTGTTCTTTCTTTTAAACATAAACAAATTGCAACTTTCCTTCCTTCCAAACTCTGTTCTCTAGACTCACATTACTTCTCTTTGTCTGTTTGAGGGAAACAATATTTTAAAGAAACAGAGAACATACAGAACTATGTTTTTTTCCCTTTTACAAAATAAGCAGACTACCTAATACAAATTCACTCTTTACAGGCTTAATTTTCTAGAGTTGCATCATTTCTTCACATATGTGAATATCATGGAGGAGAAAGAGACAGTATTTCAGTGCAAAGAGAAAATGGAGAAACTGTATATATATTTTTTTAAACATAGGTAGAATTTGTTCTCACTTTCCTTCCCTTTTCAACTCAATGCCTCACTTGGAATCACACCACCCTTTGTATATATATGGAAATGCAGAGTGGGTTTTCACCGAGCCTACCTTTTTCAGCCCAAATTTGTCATAAAATCCTAGATTTTCCTCTGCGATGTTGCTCACTAGCCTTCCTGTAGAAAGGTTCCTGTAGGCCTATGTTTTTGCTCCTGTAGAGTCTGATAATGCTCTTATAGAGCCTGATAAGTGGGAAAGTTCTGAGAACGATAGAATTTGATTGTTTCGATGCTCTTGGGGTGGTAGGTAGGTTGCTACAATTGAGAGCTCATCGACACAAATGAGAACAAAGGTGGTGAAGGCGGTTGACTGCAGCGTACTGAAGCTTACAGGAGCATTCTGCGATGATGAGGTGAGGTGGCAAGAAGGGTACGTCACCCTCATCTGGACTGTAGGTCCCTACTTCAGTGTCATTATGAAACTTTTATTCCACCTACTGCAATTATTTCAATCATTCCTGTTAGATTTTGCCACTACCTGTCTTGAAATTTTTTCGAGTTGACTGAACACACGTGCTGAGTGCACCCGCTAAGCAAAGTTTGAACTAGACAAGGGTGGCGAGTTAGCTAGCCACTGATCTAGTTTAATAGCAACCATATCACTTGTTCATGTAGTTTTTAAAGTATACCCATGTAATAGAGGAACAGGTTTAGTCACTTACCTATTAGTCGAGAATTAAGTGCTACCGTGCTGTTGAATGCTTAGACTTTGGTGTTCTATCCATGGATTTCTGCTGCTAGCACCCATGGCTTCTGGATTGGTGGCTCAGCTACCTTATGCTAGTGATCTTCAATTAGGATCGGACTCTTTGTGTGTTCTATACGTCTGTGGCTACACTGACTTTGCCTCTGGAGCTCGATTTTTAAGGGGATCAACTGCTACAGGCATCCTACAAGATTTTCTATAGCTGCTTCTCCCTCTAAAAATTTTCATTGAGGCTTGAACAAGGCTTGGAGAGCCAGTTGAGGAAGATTCTATCAGTCATGGAAAAGCAGCTAGGATGCACTAGGTAAGAGTTAAGTTAAGGATGTTGCTTGTTTATTCTTCTTTTTTTTTATAAAAAAACAAAAGAAACAAGATTTTTGTGTTTTTTATGCAGGGAAGAAAGAAACGAGTGGTAATGTAGTGGTGAAAGTATGGAATGGAGTGTTATGAGGATGAATGGTGGTAGGGGGGTCCACAGGTCTTCTGGATAAGTTTTTAGCCCTTGGATCCTTTCCTTGACTTGATTTCAAGCTCTTTGTGATTTCTACAAGAGCCTCCTGTAAAATGCACAGAGCCTCATGTAGGATGCATAGTTTTCCAGAAAAAGTGAGACTAGGGACTGGGAAAAGACAATAGTGATGGAGAAAGGGTCTATCAGAGGTGTATTGGGCTTGGTCTTGTCCCTTTTTCTTTTGTGGCCCTCTTGCAACCCACAATGCATTCAAAAGAAGTTAATTTTTCTATTTCTATTTTTTCTTTTTTCTGTTTTTGTTTTTTTGTTTTTGTTTTTTTGTTTTTCTTTTTTAAAGAGATAGTTAGGGTGACTCCAGGAGGTTTTCACCCTACCTGCCTACCCTGGGCACCTCCAAGGGGAGGTTTTCACCCAAGGATCTTTATTCTCCTCATTTTTCTTTTCTATTTTTTTTTTTTTTTAGGGAATGGGTGGAGTGGAGGCAGAGACTTTCTCCACTACCAACACTGTTTTACTCAGATTTTCAATGAATTCTTGCTTGGAGAGGGGCTTCCTGTATATTTTCAACCTATGCCCATTGACGAGCATGGGGATGGCTTCTTCATCGATGGTCCTGATCAGAACTGAACCATTGTCATTACACTTTTCTACTGTGTACGATCCCAGCCATCTTGTCCTCGGTTTTCCCTTGAAATATTTATACCTGGAGTCATACAGCAGCACCCAATCTCCTTCCTGGAATTGTTTCTCTTTGAGGTGTTTGTCATGCCATATTTTCCTTTAAAGCTGGACTACCTCTATGTGGAGAAGGGCCTGCAATCTTTGTTCATCCAATCCATTTAGCTGGAGTAACATTTCCTTCTGTGCATGGCTGAGATCTAGGTCCAGTCGAGCTGCCATCCTTAGTGTGTTGTATTCAAATTCTATTGATAGCAAAGCCTTCTTCCCATAGACCAACTCATAGGGTGTGAATCCTGTGGTGGTCTTCCATGTGGTGTTATAGGCCTAGGTGGCCTCAACCAATCGATCTACCCAATATTTTCTGCTACTGATCACTACCTTGTTCAAAATTCCTTCTAAAGCTTTGTTAGTGACTTCCACCTATCCATTTGCTTGCGGATGGTAAGGGGTGGAAGTTCAGTGCTTAATTTGTGATGTGAGAGCAGGTCTTCAATTAGATTGGAGGTAAACTGACTCCCTTGATCTATGACTAATTCTCTTGGATACCTAAACTTATAGAATATATTATCCCTTAGAAACTCAGCTTCTTTATCTTCTATTGCTACCATGATCACCTTTGTTTCTGACCATTTTGTCAGATAATCAGTGCACACGATGATGTAATATTTCTGCTTTGAAGGAGGGTTGACAGGACCCACAAAGTCCATGCCCCACTTCTCAAATGGCTCGAAAGTCACTTGAGGTTGCAGGGGCATCTCATCCCTTGGAGTAGGTTTCCCCATCCTTTGACACCAGTTACATTGGCTTATATATCTCCTTACATCTTGATGAAGAACTGGCCAATAGTAACCTACTTGCAAAATTTTGAAGGCAGTCCTCTTTGCTTCAAAATGGCCCCTACAGGGCCCATCTTGACAAGTCAAGAGAATGTCAAAAACTTCCTCCTCCCTGACACATCTTCTCAAAACCTGATTTGGGCCAAGTTTGAAGAGATCGCCCCCAATCCAAGTGAAAGGGGAGCTTTTCCTCATGATCTTGCTCTTCTCTTTTGAGGACAGGTGTGGCGAGAACTGTGTGAAAACAAAGTAATTCACTATATCAACAAACCATGGAGAGAGTACTGAGATAGCAAATAGGTGTTCATATGGCATTTGATCATCCACCATTCCTTTTTCACCTGTAGGCAGATCTATTCTAGACAAAAAATCAGAAACAACATTTTCCTTACCCGGCTTATCAACAATAGTTAAATCAAATTGCTACAATAAAAGAAACCATCTAATAATGCGAGCATTTACATCTGGTTTGTTCATTAAATACATAATTGTAGCATGATTAGTGTGTACAAATGTTTGATAGCCAGTGATGTAGTGTCTGAATTTATTTAGGGAATGGACTACAACTAAGAGTTCCTTCTTGGTTAGAGTGTAGTTTAATTATGCCTTCGACAAGTTTTTACTTACAAATTATATGGCATAAGATAGCTTCTCATCATCTTGTCCTAAGGCTGCTCCTATCGCTTTGTTCAAGGCATCTGTATGAATGTGGAAAGGTAGGGCCCGGTTCGAACCTCTCAAAATTAGGGCAGTCATAAGTTTACTTTTCAAGGTATCCAAAGCTTCTTGACAATTGTCAGTCCATATGAACTCGACATCTTTCCCAAAAAGACCAAACAATGGAGAGACTAGCTTACTGAAATCCTTAATGAATCTTCTATAATACCCTGCTAAACCTAGGAAACTTCGAACATCTCTTACCTTTTGAGGAGGTGGGACCCTTTGTATGATGGCAATTTTGTTGGGGTCCACCTATAATCCTTGCTGAGAGATTGCATGACCTAACATAGTCCCTTTAGTCATCAGGAATTCACACTTTTCAGGACTGAGGGATAGGTTCATTTCAATACACTTGTCCAAAACTTTTTCCAGGTTAGCCAAATCTCCCTGGAAGTTAGAACCATAAGGGGTAAAATCATCCATATAGATTTCTATTGCATCATGAACCAGTTCAGAAAATATACTCAATACTGCTCTCTGGAAAGTGGCAGGAGCATTGCACAATCCAAAAGGAAGGACCCAATATGCAAAGGTACCCCAAGGACAAGTGAAAGTGATCTTATCTTGGTCTTCTGGGCTGATTTGGATCTAGTTGTACCCGTTAAACCCATCTAGGAAGGAGAAAATTTTTTTCCCCGCCAAGCCATCTAACACTTGATCTATGAAAGGCAAAGGAAAATGGTCCTTTTTGGTGGCCTTATTTAGTTCCCGATAATCGACACAGATTCTCCACTTCCCATTTTTCTTTGGCACTAGCACCAAAGGAGAGACCCATTCACTATCAGAGATGGGGTAGATGAATCATGCATCCAATAACTTTTTTAGTTCTTCTTTGACAATGTCCTTAAGGGCTGGATTCATCCTCCTTTGAGGCTACCTGACTGGTTTGCAATCTTCCTTAATGTAAATGTGATGAGTATAGACTGAAGGGTGGACTCCCTTCATCTCCTTTTAGCTCCAAGCAAAAGCATCCAAGTGGTTTCTCAATAAGCTACACAGTTCCTTCTCCCGAGAGGTGGATAGGGATGAGTTGGTTTTCAAGGTTCTTTCTGGGCTGAACTCCATATTCTTAACTCAGAGAGAGGTCGATTCAACCACATAGAGATCAACTAAAGGATTGGCTTGGGTTTCTTTCACTAGCTATTCTAATGGCAACATACTGGTGGGTGGATTCTGAATCAACTTTTCAATAAGATCATCCTCAGTTTGTGGTTTCCCCCCCATGGTAGCTTCTACAACACATAATGGTGTGAAATAGACTTCATCCTCATCTTCCTCCTCCAACCAAACAGGTAAATCATGTTCTAACAAAGGTTGGGTAGGTGGATATAGGACTAGCTGCTTGGACATATGCCCATTCTTGATTGTCATGTTCCCAGCTTGACAGTTGATGTAGGCATCTACAGTAGCTAACTAGGGTCTTCCTAGGATGAGAGGATACAAGTGATCTTTTCCTTCGGCTGGAGAACCAGGAAATCAGCAGGGTACTGCCAAGAATCGATGGAGACCATTAAATCTTCCACAATCCCTTCAGGGGTCATGGTGGAGCAGTTTGCTAATTGTTATACTGTTGTGGTCTTTCTTAGGGAGCCCTGGAGGTTGACCTTGAGCATAGTGTCCTTGATCATCACATTAATGGTAGCCCCTCGATCAATCAGAGTATGGGGGATTATGGTGCCATTGATGTGGACATCGACTATAGGGCTTCCAGGGCCTAGATATTTCAGACAAATTACCTGCCCCAACATCAGGTCGAATAGTTGTCCTATGACATTGATAGTTGAGGCATCTCTCCTGCACCTGCTTGGATGCCTAAATCACTTCTCCTTGATCATCTTGTTGTATATAGGCACATCCTTTATGGCTTGGAGAAGTGGTATCTTTACACATAACTGTTTCAATTCTCCCAGAAGTTCAGTTTCTTCTGGGGTAGGCTGTGTTGTTCCAGATAATCTCTCAGGAAAGGGTGGAATGGATTTTGGTTCACTTTCCTCTTTTTCCTCATCCCCATTAGGGGGAGGCTAGTTATCAGGGAGAACCTTCCTAGATTGAAGATTAATCTCCTGAATCTCCATAGCATAGGTCAGACATGATGGTTCCCCACTATATACTTGCTGGGCCTGTCTGTTATTCGGGTTTGGGTTCAATTGAGTAGGCATTTGGGGTTGCCTTGGTGGATCAGGAGGCAGTGGTTGTGGTTGAGCAGGTGGTGGAGGTAAAAGAGTGAAAGGAGAGTTGTAATGGGGACCCCACCCCTGATGAGGTGCATTCCACTGAGGCTGTGGCTGAGCATAAGAGTGAAATGAATGAGCAGCTGGTTGAGCATGGTATTGAGATGGATATGACCACTGTGGAGGTGTGGACCAAGAAGGATGAGTAGGGGGACGCCAAGAAGGCATGGAATTGGCTTGACTGGGGTTGTAGTATTCCTGGAATGTCCCTTGCATCCCCTGTTGATAAGGTATGGGCCCATGAGGCCTCCTTTGGTTCATGAAATAGAGTGGTTCAATGGCTTCTTTGACCCCTTGGTATACAGCTTTAAGTCTGGGCAAGGAAGGGCACTGATTCATAGAATGATCTTCTTCACAAACTAAATACACTTCTATAGAGTTCAATGGACATTTGCTCCTAAGATGTCTTTTGGTGCACCTAGGATGAAAAATGGCCAATGTCCTCTCTGCTTCCTCTTGTTTCCTTTTGATATGCAAAGTATCCATTTGCATGGCAAGAGCTTGCAGCATCTCACTTTTGAAATCTTTCAGCATGTTTCCAAATTCACCTCTGAGGAACGAACTAGATGAGGAGGTACTAGCTATGGGTTAACTCCCCCTACATCTCTTCCTGGCTACCCTAGAATGGTTTCTAAAGACAGTCTTGATGTCTTCATAAGGTAGCTGGAATATGTCTCCCCTAGCTAGTAAATGGAGGGTGTCTAGAAGTTCTTATGAGACTCCTCTGAGCAGGACCAACTTTAGAGATTCGAGGTCAAGTGTACACCTAGCCCTTTTATAACTGAGCTAGAATCTCTCTTTGTAATCCTCCAAGGATTCATCACTTCCCATGGTCATTCAGAAGATCTCTTCCTTTGTATCTTTTGACCTATAGGAGTCCCGATATTTGTTGTTGAAGGCTTGCTGCATTTGAGCCCACGTTGTGATGTTGTTGCTAGGTAACCCCATGAACGAGTGCAATACTGCATCCTTGAGGGTAGAAGGGAATAGTTTCAACTTCTGTTTGTCTTCTACATAGTCATAGGTTTGACAGATAATAGCAAACTCAAATAGGAAGGTGTCAGGATCTTCTGTAGTTAATCCATGGAAGTGAGGTAGGGCTAAAGGGCTTATGTTTTTCATTTTAGTGTCCCCATTGGTTTCTTAGATGGGAAAGGTACCCTCTACTCTCTCTCCATTTCCCCTTGCATTTCTATTTTCAGTCATGGTCTCAGGAGGGATGGTTTCCTCATCTTCTTTTGCTATAGGATCTTCGTATATCTTTGGTTGTTCACCTATAGGTTCTTCTTGATCACTGCCACCGAGGAAGAGAGAAGGGTGGCTCTGTGATGTGGTGGGCGTGTTGGGTAGGAATTTCCCTGAATTATCTCTGTTCCTACGAGGCATGAAAAGAAATCTCTTTTTTGGGTGATTTTTTATTTTTCTGCTTGTACCTACAAAACTAAAATTGATTGAACAAACAAATTGCAACTACTTAAATGAACTTGCTGAAATGAAAATTTGCATAATGGAAATGACAGCAAGGAAATGACTAATCTACTTTTGCTGAAATGGAAATTGCAGAATTGAAAGGGCTAATCTACTTTTTCTGAAACGGGAATTGCAAAATTGAAATGAAAGCAAGGAAATGCAAAAGTCGAAAGAACAACTACTCTACTTTTGCTGAAATAAACTACTTAGCAGAATGTTGCAATAGAAAATAGAAGAAAAGCAGTAATCACAAAATTAACTTCTTTTGAATGCATTGTGGGTTGCAAGAGGGCCACAAAAGAAAAAGGGACAAGACCAAGCCCAATACACCTCTGATAGACCCTTTCTCCATCACTATTGTCTTTTCCCAGTCCCTGGTCTCACTTTTTCTGGAAAACTATGCATCCTACATGCGGCTCTGTGCA
>Ga0115851_100267_pt1 | contig 20851 bp, 15 predicted proteins | sample InSIn2gowninarea_FD_83865 | JGI IMG/M metagenome (GOLD analysis project Ga0115851, IMG submission 83865)
GATCATATACATGAATGGAGAGGGCATCGTTGTTTGATTAAGTTTTGGATTCCTGATCAACTCCTGACCGATTGGTTTACAACCTCCTTTGTCCCTGCCATCGCACGGGACATCGCTATTGGGGCATGTGTAACTGAAGCGTAGGCTATTGCGCGTGCTCAGTACCTTGACTTGGTTTATTCCTAGTCCGGTACTCTATATGATTATTTGCTTGATGCCCCGAGGCCCGGAACTTCCAAAGCTCCGCCAAAGCCATCTGTTGATGGTGTCATTGGATCTGTAAATTCATCCTCTAAGAAATCTTCCGCAAACCCTGGGAAGCAAAAGTCGAATGCTTCAAACGAAAATACTTCTCAAGCTATGTCTAATTCTGGTAATACTTCCAAGGTTAACGCTGTCCAGTCCACCACGACAGACAAAGCCTTGAAAGGAAAGAAGAAGGGAAAAGGGAAGAATAAGCCGGATCAACCTAAACAGGACTCCCCTAAATCTCCACCTGAGGACGATGCCAAGCGCAAACCCAAGTATCCTTGTCTTATCTGTGATGAGGATCACTACACCAAAGACTGCCTGAGGCAGTCCGAAGTTAGTCGTTTGTTTAAAGGCGCTCCTGGGACTCCTGTGGTGCTCAAAGAATCCTTTCCCTTGCAACAAACTCAAATGGTGGCTGAGCCCTCTCAACCTTCATCTTCCTTCGGTTCTCAAGTGTTTATGGCTGGGACAATCCCTGTCCACATTAGTACTCGGGCAAAAGAATATCTGTCGCCTGCCGGGAAAGAGCCTGAGGTCCCCTCTAGTGCTCCTTCGTCCAGTTCGGGTCCACTCCACATCGAGAGACCTAGCACTGAGACGCCCATCTGACCCCCTCCAAAAGGTGTACTCCAGAAATCTTCTTACAACCCTAATGCTCGTGCTGCCTAGCACTACAACATCGTTGAGGACTTAGCCCAGGCTCCATCTGCTATGTCCACCTTAGAAGTGCTCCAGAGCTACCCCTCTTAGAGGAAGTCCTTGCTATCGGCCATCGGTGGCATAGACCCGGCCGACTCGGACCTGATTACTTTTGACTTGGAAAGCCATACGCCGAGACTGCCTCACCAAATCGCATTCCTCATACAGGTTATTATTAATTCCAAAACGATTCACCGTACAATCAGCGATGAAGGAGCTTCGACCTGCATCATGTCTGTTGCCTGTTGGAAAGCTATTGGTTCTCCGACGTTGAACCAGTCTCCCACAACCTTGGAAGATTTTGACGGAAGAGAATCCCATCCCTATGGTATACTCCAACGTTTGCCCATCTCTTTGGAAGGGAAGACGGTCGAGATGGATGTTGAAGTCGTTGATGCCAATCTTACTTACAACCTCCTTCTCGGACGTAGCTGGACATACACGATGCAAGCAGTAGCTTCATCTTTGTTTCGTATCATTCATTTCACTCATCAAGGGAAGATTATTATCGTGGACCAGCTATCATTCTTCACTTCCTCTTCCGATGGCAATGTCCCTTTCATAGAGCATACCTCTAAATCATCTGAGAGTCTGGGAGCTGGGCTTTTTAAAGACCCTGCCCTCATGGGTGTTTTTCCACTCCCACCTCCTAACGTCGCTCCCATCAATATGATTACTGTCCGCTCTGATCCATGGGTTCTCCCTCCCACCGATCAAGTAGAATCTTGGGGTGATGAGATGCCATTGAGTCCTGCCGAGCTCAACTACGTTGAAATCGTTGCTGCGTCGGCTCCTTCCGAACCTGCTTCTTCAAGCATGGTTCCCAACTCGTATGCTCTATCCCCTTGGCTTGGAAATGAGGCTTCTTCGGATTTGGCCGCCGTCGACACCACCATCGGCATGGTTCTCATTCAAACGGATGATGATGACATCAAGCATGTTATATATTATCTCAGCCGCAACCTCTTAGACACGGAAACTCAATATTCTTACGTCGAGAAGTTGGCTACGGCCGTCGTTTGTGCCGTCCAACGTTTCCGTCACTACATTCTGTTACACACGCCCCAATAGCGATGTCCCGTGCGATGGCAGGGACAAAGGAGGTTGTAAACCAATCGGTCAGGAGTTGATCAGGAATCCAAAACTTAATCAAACAACGATGCCCTCTCCATTCATGTATATGATCAGAGATGTGTGTGGCTGTATCTTGTTTAAGAGATGTGAGGAGATGCGTTCCCATCTCATACCAGATTGGCAACTAAAAATGAGTTAAAAATGCCATTGCCAACGAGTTAAAATCTTGAAAGGATCCGCGAGCTAGCTCAATATACCACTTAGCAGCAGAGCCAGTGAGAGTCCTTTGAAAAAGGCGGAGCCAGACTGAATTGTCAAGCCACGAATTTGACGAACACCAAAAATGATAAGTCATAACATGGGCTTGGGGGTCTTCTCCAACTTTGCCATCAAATTTGGGACAATCACTGGAAATCTTGGTTGGAACTGGTGGCCAGAATGGATTATGAAGGATAGGATCATTAGTCAATTTGGACACATCTGGCAGTTCCAATGTTGCCAAGAAAGGTAACTGAGGATTGAAGGACATCTGTGGCCGTGGGTAAGGTGTAGCACCAAGGTTCCAACCAGTTGTTGGTTGCCCCCATTGATTTTGTCCAGATGGATTTGGCCCCGAAGGGTTTTGTCCGTAGGGATTTTTCCCATAGGGGTTATAGCCATAACTGGATGGTTGACCCTGGATTTGCCCCCCAGCACCCCATTGATTACCAACTTGACCTGCAGGAGCAACATACTGTTGCTGGTAATTCTGATAAGGACTTACCTGCAGTTGTTGATAATTTTGATATGGGGAAAATTGAGTTTGCCCTTGGGATTGCTGGAAACCATAAGGTGGTTGGGCTCCAAACTGCGCCTGAGAAGCAGGTTGTGTTTGATAGGCTGGTTGGGATTGAAATCCAACCTGCATCTGAAGACCGGATTGGGTTTGGGGCCCAGCCTGGGGCTGAAAACTGGGTTGAGCTTGAGAAGCAATGATCATTTGAGTGCCCAGTTGAGCAACGCTAGAAGGATGTCCTGTAGGTGGAGCCACCTGGCTGAAAGGTTGCCCTAGTTGAGATTGAGGTTGGCCCACCTGCCCAGAAGCTTGCACTTGTTGGGTGTGGGGTTGCCCGTGCACAACTGAGGGTTGTCCTGAGGGGTCAGATGGCTTAATGGGCTAGACAGTTGGTTGGCCTGATTGGATTTCAGGCTGGCCAACTTGCACAGGAACTTGAGTATACTGGACAGTGGGTTGGCTCTGCTGAACACGAGGTTGACCAACCTGCCCAGATGTTTGACCATACTGGATGCCAGGTTGACCTTGTTGAACATAAGGTTGACCAGCTTGCCCAGAATGTTGACCATACTGGATGCCGAATTGACCTGGTTGAACATAAGGTTGACCAATTTGTCCAGATGCTGGGCCGTACTGGACATTAGGTTGGTTTGGGTGAACATACGATTGAACAACTTGTCCAGTAGGATAACCTTGTTGGGTACTAGATTGACCTTGTTGAATAGAAGGTTGACCTGGGTTACTAGAAGGTTGAGCATAATAGGTGAAAGATGGACCACCAGAGGCTGAAGGTTGTCCCTGGAAGGGTTGTCCTTGTTGGCCCCCAGGTTACCCTGGGTAAGACTGCCTGTAATACTGCTTCCCTTGAGAGGTTTGCACGTAAGACGGTTGGCCTTGATTAGGTGGTCCTTGAGGATGTGCAGATGTTGCTTGGCCACCATGATAATAGGTGGCACCCCATTCAATCGACAATGGGACCGAGGTCTCAACAACCGGTTGAGACGGCAAAGGCCTACCAAGATGAAGGTGATTCCCATCAGGGTCGATGTAATCATATGGGATTCTTCGTAAATACTGGTCGTATGGCCCCTCTGCTAGAATGGAACCATAAGAAAGCGGGACATTCGATGTAGGATCAACAACTCCATATGCAGATGCCAATGGGCCACTGACAACGGGGGTCGAAGAAGCTACACAAACTGTCGGAATGGTTGGGACAGACGTAATAGATGTATTGTGAATTTGTGGAGTAAAGGGCGTCGTGGTGGGAGTGATGGTTTGCGACCAAATAGAACTCGTAGAGGGAGTCCTAGAAGACATAACATCCCTTAACGCATTGTAGCGTAAAGGCAATGTAACACCAAGAGGGGTGCTAGGAAAAGGTGTAGCTTCCATCGCTGTTGGAATTCCACTACTCATCGCAACAGATTCTTCACTTGTGACAGGGGATATGTCCTCCATATCAGAAGAAGACATTGGAACTGAGGCACTAGGGGGAGTAGGAGGGATATATTCTTCTTCCCAAATGGGGTTCCAATGAACTTCGTAAGTCTCATCGTCTGGAGCACGAGAGTTAATCGGTTGGAGACTCGGAATAACAGGAAGAGTATCACTCACAACTGGTACCTCAGGAGCAACAGAGGAAGGGGATCCTTGGTCACTTGGAACGGGAGATGGGATCGGTGATTCTACTAGGATGACAACTTCAAAATATCCTAGGCAAACTAACGAGAAAGAGCCCTACTCAAGCTAACACAAACAAGATCTAACCAGGTAAATGTGAATCGTGGCCGAATAAATTTTAAGACAAAGGAACTGAACTTGACCTTTTCATGTTTTAAGAGTCGAGAAAAGGACAAAAAGGTGACTCTAGTCACCTTCGAATGTTTAGTGAGCCCAAAGTGACAAATGCTCAAGTGAGCCTTTTCTTTTAAGGAGTCCGAAAAGGATCAAAAGTGACTACTCTAGAGAAACTAGGCAAAGGGTTTACCAAAAAAATCCGTAAAACTGCATATACACCTTGGCAATCATATGAAAACCAAGGACTTTCTGTACGGCAGTCAATCTTCTCGAATGATGTGTTCGGTGCGTTACGGCTTGTAAGGCAGCAGACACAGCTTCCTGTGGCTAAAGGATGATAACCTAGTGGGGTCTCCCCATATACTCGATGGTACGTGGGAGCACAAATCCATGTTAGACCACTATTGAGTCACAAAAGGAGGAATCACCCAACCATAATGTGAAACAATAGTGACTAGGTTTAACAACGCCGGAACACGTCACTAGCCTAGACCTCTAGATGTGTGCGTTAAGTTCCAATGCGTTGTTAAGTTTATTCAGTTCATTTTACGGTTGATCTTTGATTAGGTTTTAGTTTTCAGGCCTTACCGTATATAATGTTTCAAAGCCTAGGATGCAGCTAAAATGAATGGAGTATCCTTTTTTCTTCAATGAACGCCTACCTACGGGAGGGTAGAACGATTATTCCCAAACCAAGAAAACCAAGGCAACACACAGCCACTCAATGCAAGCAGACATAAATCCCTAAAATGCATGAATACTACTAATGAGAGATCTAAACATTTGCTTTTCAATATGCAACTTGAAATGCAAATTTTCTTTCACTTTCGCACGCTAAATGATATGCAAATTTTTTATTTTGATGCCTTTAATCTAAAGAAATCAGTAAGCAACAAACAAATGTGGAAAACCGGTTGACCCCAAACAACTGTAATCTATGTCCGGGTAGCAAAGAGAAATCGAAACAATGTCAATATTGGTTCAACAACGATCAGTAGACAATCAACCAAAAGTAAGCAAAGGGGAAGGCTTCAATCAAACCAACAACAAGCAACAAACGAATCTTTGCAAACGAGCAACCGAGCAAAGCTGATCCAGCGAACTTGGAACAATAAAACTAGGTCACAAAAGCAAAAAGGCAAGATTCGCTCAACAAAACTCACAAGAGAGTGCTTCAACCTCTAGACAGTGAGAAACAAGTCATAAACCAAGGGAGAACAACAGGGATTAGCAAGACTAACAGGTTCAGGAGGCAGAATTGAAGAAATTCAATTCTACAGCAATCAGTGCGGGTAATACACAGCGACAAAGCGTTGATAAAGAACTACGCGTAGCAACAATGCGATGTCAACGCAGAAGTACACTCCTTTTCCACAATGGTCTGAGAAATAGAACCGTTGCAACTATTAGGTGTAATAATGCCATGAACAGAAAATTACAAAAGGGTAGCGCAATGACAGCGCGACTGTTAAATTAAAAAACGTGATGATGTTCAAAAACAACCATAATCGAGCCAAAAACTCCCAAACCAAAACAGTCAATCTTTAAACAAATAAAGCACCTCCTAGACCAAGCCAGGAAACCAAGAAACAGACAACTAATCCCCAAAATTTTGAAAAGAGACCAAAACAAAAAAAACTCAAGACAAGAGTGAACTAAAAGGACAAAGGCCAGCTCCAAGCTGTCTAGTTCGTAAACCAAACTGGAGATTGACTGAAGTGGCATTGATCTACTTCGCTAATGCAAAGCAATAGCGTTTCGAAGGCTATCTGGTCGTACTTCAGGCTCCATCTAAAGTTTACAAATGAAACAACAAGCTCACTCCCCAGTGGAGTCGCCAATTTGTGAAGCAGGAAAGTGTTCCCTCTGCGGACAGGGGCAACCCCTCTAGCTCTAGAGTGGGTCTAGTCACAAACAAGGACAAATCAACAACAATTCTCCTTAAATAGTTCACTTAGAGGCCTACCTCAACCGGTGGTCGATGAAGTTCCGTTGCGCCGTTCCAGCTTCCGCTTCCTTCTCCGAATGAGTAATCAACCTGAAACAAAGCAAGGAAATACAACAAAGCACATAACCGGATACAACAAAGAACTATTTACCCATAAAGTCAAGAAATCATGAGCTATCTAATACATTGCATACGAGACATAGGAGAAAATCATTGATTGTATTAAATCTGAAATAGAGTAAGCTTACAACCCAGGTCTTGACGTCGCAAGCCTTCTCAGGAGGGTCCAGCTAGCATGTTCCTCAAGCATTCACCCTTGAATATGGATCTCCCAATACAAAGTCTTTCTCACTCACAAGCTTCACACAAGATCAAAAGCACTTCACAACCTTCCTCAAGCTCTCAAACAATCCCACACTTGTCACACCAACTACCTATCAAACACTATCAGCAACACTTCAAAGACTAAGAATTCAAAAGCTAGCAGCACATAGCAATGGTGAAAGCTTAAATAGGAGAACGAGTCTCCATGAATGGTGGGAAGATGAGCTTATCTCCAAGGAAGGTAGCACAAATGATGGAACAGCCATGCCAGAGAAAGGAGGGCGACACAACCAAGACCAACAACCAGGCCTGGAGTCATCTGGAAGGCCGACTATTAGAACAAACTCACCTAAACTGGATCATCGCGGGTACATAACTGTCCTGGAGCGCTGACATCGCTACTACATAACAGATAAGGTCATGTCATCGCGGGAAAATAAGATCAACAGGCGCGCTGTCTCACGTAATTCAACCATCGCGGGAATTACGTGTACTTCCACGATGACAGCGTGTATAGTCTATTTTGGAGCGCTCATTAGCGCATTTATTTTGAAAACAGTCGTGATGATGCAAAAACTTTGGCAAAGTGTGTCACTTGGAAACATTAGAGAGCATGAGCATGCATGATTTTGGACTCATGACACAGTAGGAAGACCGGGATGAAGGTAGTGACAAATTACTGTGTAACACCACCTGTCACGCCCCTACACCTGCGGTAGTCTTCCAACCGCTTGTAGCAAGGTGTGGCACCACCGAATGCTTTCTTTTCACCAATACTAACATTCATGGACTATGCCTACTTTCACTTTAACATTACTTAGTTTGTGTTTCGCAACCAAGTAAACATACAATTATCCTTTATACCAATGAAGCCCATACTCATTCATTATCCATAGAAATTATAACAAGAACAACAATTGCAACAGTATAAAGGGGAGGGACAACTCCCCGTAATGTGAGTCTGCCCGATAATATATTAAGAATATCAGTTTACAATGTACAAGTGTGTCTTGGCCAAACCAAGTCTCACACTTAGTCAAATTTACAATGAGAGGCAACCGAGCCTTTTACAACATTGTGCACCTCTTGCACGAAGGGTGGTGCTCACCCGAGCCAGCTAAATCCCTTTGCCAAGTCTTACACAAAACCTGCACATCCGTACTAACCCGGGCACACCTTACCCGACCCACAACCGGCTCCAAGAGACACTTCAAGTGCACCTTCAAGACTTGCGCATGAGGTATGCACACTACCTCTTAAATCTGCGCACTTTTACCCCTCTTCCTTATGCAAGCTCCAAGTGCAAGTTCCTTGATCCAAATGACTCCAACGCTTGGTTATATATACACCTTCCTGTGCATTGGTAGTGTGGGTGGTGGCTCTCTAGCCGACCCCCATAATAGCCTTCACATACCTTTGTGTGCGCCCCTCCATATGTCGACCTTCGCATATGTTTTACTCCACGCACAAAGGGGTATAGCCATCATCGCATACGCTTTATGCCTTAGTCATTTTTAGTTGCATCGCTCTTTGCTCTTGTGTCGCACCTCCGTGTCGCCGCACCTGCCTGTCATGCAGACCTCGCCTGCCTGTCGTGTAGCTCGCGCCCACTTTGTGCACCTGTGCGCCTACACGCCCGCCCACGCACCCACTGTTCACCCACGCGCCTGTCAGCACGGTGACTCGCCCAGCGCTCCAACCGCGGTCACGCCCAAGGACCTTACACAAATGAACCAACAAGGGAGAGCCGGGCAAACGAGCTACACGAACGTGCACAAAGGCAACCTCGGGTCACAACTTAGCATTTTTGATACAGGCTCATTCGCCCAGGCAAGCCCTCACCTGAACGAACCACCCGAATGAGTTGACACAAATGCCCTCAAACGACTCGCCCAAATGATTTTACATGGGTGCCTACACGACCCAAATGAACTGACAAGGGAGAGCCTAGCAAACGAGCTACATGGACGTGCACAAAGCCAACCTTAGGTCACAACTTAGCATTTTTGATATCGGCTCATTCGCCCAGGTGCACCATCGCCTGAACGACCCACCCGAATGAGTTGACACGGACTCCCTCAAACGACCCGCCCAAACGATTTTACATGGGTGCCCGCACGACTCAAATGAACCGACAAGGGAGAGCTGGGCAAACGAGCTGCACGAACGTGCATAAAGCCAACCTCGGGTCACAACTTAGCATTTTTTATACGAGCTCGTTCGCCTAGGCGCGCCCTCGCCCGAATGACCCACCCGAATGAGTTGACACAGATGCCCTCAAACGACCCTCCCGAACGATTTTACATGGGCACCCGCACGACCCAAACGAACCGACAAGGGAGAGCCAGGAAATCGAGCTGCACGAACGTGCACAAAGCCAACCTTGGGTTACAACTTAGCATTTTTTATATGAGCTCATTCGTCCGGGTGCCCCCTCGCCCTAACGACCTACCCAAATGAGTTGACACGAATGCCCTCAAATGACCTGCCCGAACGATTTTACATGGTCGCCCGCAGGACCGAAACGAACCGACAAGGTAGAGCTAGGCAAATGAGCTGCACGAATGTGCACAAAGCCAACCTTAGGTCACAACATAGCATTTTTGATACAGGCTCGTTTGCCTGGACGCGCCCTCGCTCGAACGACCTGCCCGAACGAGTTGACACGGATGCCCTCAAATGACCCGCATGAACTATTTTACATGGGCGGCCACACGACCCAAACGAACCGACAAGGGAGAGCCAGGAAAACGAGCTGCACGAACATGCACAAAGCCAACCTCGGATCACAACTTAGCATTTTTTATACAGGCTCGTTTGTCTGGGCATGCCCTTGCTCGAATGACCCACCCGAACAGGTTGACATGGACGCCCTCAAACGACCCGCCCAAACGCTTCTACATGGGTGCCCGCACGACCCAAACGAACCGACAAGGGAGAGCTGGGCAAATGAGCTGCATGAACATGCACAAAGCCAACCTCGGGTCACAACTTAGCATCTTTCATACAGGCTCGTTCGCATGGGCACGCCCTCGCCCAAACGAGTTGACATGGACGCCTTCAAACCACCCACCCGAATGATTTTACATGGGCGCCCGCATGACCCAAACGAACCGACAAGGGAAAGCTCGGCAAACAAGCTGCATGAACGTGCACAAAGCCAACCTCAGGTCACAACTTAGCATTTTTGATACGAGCTTGTTCGCCTGGGCGTGCCCTCGCCCAAACGACTCGCCCCAATGACCCACCCCAACGAGTTGACATGGACGCCCTCAAACAACCATCCCAAACGATTTTACATGGGCGCCTACATGACCCAAACGAACCGACAAGGGAGAGTCGGGAAAATGAGCTGCACAAACGTGCACAAAGCCAACCTTGGGTCACAACTTAGCATTTTTGATATAGGCTCGTTCGCCTGGACACGCCCTCGCCTAAACAACCTACCCGAACAAGTTGACATGGACGCCCTCAAACGACCCGCCCGAATGATTTTACAGGGGCGCCTGCACGACCCAAACGAGCTGACAAGGGAGAGCCGGGCAAACGAGCTGCAAGAACGTGCACAAAGCCAACCTCAGGTCACAACTTAGCATTTTTGATACTTTCTCGTTCGCCAGGGTGCATTGTTTCCCGAAAGACCCACCCGAACAAGTTGACATGGACGCCCTCAAATGACCCGCCCGAACAATTTTACATGGGTGCCCGCACGACCGAAACAAACCAACAAGGGATAGCTGGGAAAACGAGCTGCACGAACGTGTACAATGCCAACCTCAGGTCACAACTTAGCATTTTTGATATGGGCTCGTTCACCTGGGCCTGCCCTCACCCGAACGACCTGCCCAAACAAGTTGACACGGACTCCCTCAAATGACCTGCCCGAACGATTTTACATCGGCACCCGCACGACCCAAACGAACTGACAAGGGAGAGCTGGGAAAATGAGCTACATGAGCGTGCACAAAGCTAACCTCGGTTCACAACTTAGCATTTTTGATACGGGCTCATTCGCCCGGGTGTGCCATTGCCTGAAAGACCCGCCCGAACAAGATGACACGGATGCCCTCAAACGACTCGCCCGAACGATTTTGCATGGGTGCCCACATGACCCAAACAAACCGACAAGGGAGATCCAGGAAAATGAGCTGCACGAACGTGCACAAAGACAACCTCGGGTCACAGCTTAGCATTTTTCATAGGGGCTTGTTTTCCTGAGAGCGCCCTCGCCCGAATGAGTTGACACAAACGCCCTAAAACGACCTGCCCGAAAGTTTCTACATGGGCGCTCGCATGACCCAAACGAACCGACAAGGGAGAGCCTGGAAAACGAGCTACATGAACGTGCACAAAGCCAACCTCGTGTCACAACTTAGCATTTTTGATATGGGCTCATTCATCTAGGTGTGCCCTCGCCCAAACGACCCGCCCGAATGAGTTGACACAGACGCCCTCAAACGACCTGCCTGAACGATTTTACATGGGCCCCTGCATGACCCAAACGAACCAACAAGGGAGCGCTGGGCAAACGAGCTGCACGAACATGCACAAAGGCAACCTCGGGTCACAACTTAGCTTTTTTTATATGGGCTCGTTCACCTAGGCGCGCCCTCGCCCGAACGAGTTGACACGAATGCCTTCAAATGACTCGCCCGAATGATTTTACATGGGCGCCCGCACGACCCAAACGAACCGACATGGGAGAGCCTAGCAAACGAGCTACATGAACGTGCACAAAGCCAACTTCAGGTCACAACTTAGCATTTTTGATAATGGCTCAATCACCCCGGAGCGCCATTGCCCGAATGACCCGCATGAACGAGTTGACACGGATGCCCTCAAATGACCCACCCAAACGATTTTACATGGGCACCCGCACGACTCAAAATAACTGTGAAGGGAGAGCCGGGCAAACGAGCTGCACGAACATGCACAAAGCCAACCTCGGGTCACAACTTAGCATTTTTGATACGGGCTCGTTCGCTCGGGCGCACCCTCACCCGAACGACCCACCCGAACGAGTTGACATGGATGCCCTCAAACGACCTACCCAAACGATTTTACATGGGCTCCCGCACGACCCAAACGAACTGACAAGGGAGAGCCGAGCAATCAAGCTGCACGAACATGCACAAAGCCAACCTCGTGTTACAACTTAGCATTTTTGATATGGGCTCGTTCGTCCGGGCACACCCTCACCCTAACAACCCACCCAAACGAGTTGACAGGGATACCCTCAAACGACCTGCCTGAACGATTTTACATGGGTGCCCGCAGGACCTAAACGAACCGACAAGGTAGAGACGGGCAAACGAGCTGCACGAACGTGCACAAAGCCAACATCAGGTCACAACTTACCATTTTTTATACAGGCTCGTTCGCCCAGTGCGCCCTCGCCCGAACGAGTTGACACGAACGCCCTCAAATGACCCGCATGAATGATTTTACACGGGCGCCCACACGACCCAAATGAACCAACAAGGGAGAGTTGGGAAAACGAGCTGCACGAATGTCCACAAAGCCAACCTTGGGTCACAACTTAGCTTTTTTGATACAAGCTCGTTCGTCCAGGCGCATCCTCGCCCGAACGACCCACTCGAACAAGTTGACGCGGATGCCCTCAAACAACCCGCTCGAATGATTTTACATGGGGGCCCACACGACCCAAACAAACCGACAAGGGAGAGTCGGGCAAACGAGCTGCACAAACGTGCACAAAGCCAACCTCAGGTCACAATTTACCATTTTTCATATGGGCTCATTCGCACGAGCGCGCCCTCGCCCTAACGAGTTGACACACACACCTTCAAACGACCCGCCTGAATGATTTTACATGTGTGCCCACACGACCCAAAGGAACCGACAAGGGAAAGCCGGGCAAATGAGCAGCACGAATGTCCACAAAGCCAACCTCGGGTCACAACTTCACATTTTCGATACGAGCTCGTTCGCTCGGGCATGCCCTCGCCTAAACAACCCGCCCGAACGAGTTGACATGGACGCCCTCAAATGACCATCCTGAATGATTTTACATGGGCGCCTGCACGACCCAAACGAACCGACAAGGGAGAGCTGGGCAAACGAGCTGCACAAACTTGCACAAAGCCAATCTCGGGTCACAACTTAGCATTTTTGATACAGGCTCGTTTTCCCGGGCATGCCCTCGCCTAAATTTCCTGCCCAAACGAGTTGACACGAACGCACTCAAATGACCTGCCCGAACGATTTTACATGGGCGCCCACATGACCCAAACGAACCGACAAGGGAGAGCTGGGAAAACGAGCTGCATGAACGTGCACAAAGCCAACCTTGGGCCACAACTTAGCATTTTTCATACGATCTCATTCGTACGGGCACACCCTCACCTGAACGAGTTGACACAGACGCCTTCAAAAGACCAGCCCGAATGATTTTACATGGGCGCCCGCACGACCCAAATGAACTGACAAGGGAGAGCTGGGCAAACGAGCTGCACGAACGTGCACAAAGCCAATCTCGGGTCACAACATAGCATTTTTCATATGGGCTCGTTCGCATCGGCATCCCCTCGCCCGAACGAGTTGACACAGACGCCTTCAAACGACCTGCCCAAATGATTTTACATGTGCACCCGCACGTCCCAAATGAACCGACAAGGGAAAGTCGGGCAAACGAGTTGCACGAACGTGCAAAAAGCCAACCTCAGGTCACAACTTAGCATTTTTGATACGAGCTCATTCGCCCAGGCATTCCCTCGCCCAAACGACCCACCTAAACGAGTTGACACGGACGCCCTCAAATGACCATCCTGAACGATTTTACATCGGTGCCTGTACGACCCAAACGAACCGACAAGGGAGAGCCAGGAAAACGAGCTGCACAAACGTGCACAAAGCCAACCTCGGCTCACAACTTAGCATTTTTGATACGGGCTCATTCACCCGGGCATGCCCTCGCCTAAACGACCTGCCCGAACGAGTTGACAAGGACACCTTCAAATGACCCACCCAAACGATTTTACATGGGCGCCTGCACGACCCAAACGAACTGACAAGGGAGAGCTGGGCAAATGAACTGCAGGAACATGCACAAAGCCAACCTCTGGGCACGACTTAGCATTTTTGATACGGGCTCATTCGCCCGAGCACGCCCTCGCCTGAAAGACCCACCCGAACGAGTTGACATGGACGACCTTAGACGACACGCATGAACGATTTTACATGGGCGCCCGCACGATCGAAACAAACCGACAAGGGAGAGCCGGGCAAACAAGCTGCACAAACGTGCACAAATCCAACCTCGGGTCACAACTTAGCATTTTTGATACGGGCTCGTTCACCTAGGTGTGCCCTCGCCCGAGCGAGTTGACACGGAAGCCCTCAAATGACCCACCCGAACGATTTTACATTGGTGCCCGCACGACCCAAACGAACGGACAAGGGAGAGCCGGGAAAACGAGCTACATGAGCGTGCACAAAGCCAACCTCGGGTGACAACTTAGCATTTTTGATACGGGCTCGTTCGCCCAAGTGTGCCCTCGCCCAAACGAGTTGACACGGACGCCTCAAACGACCCGCCCTAACAATTTTACGTGGGCGCCCGCATGACCCAAACGAACCGACAAGGGAGGGCCGGGAAAACGAGCACCACGAATGTGCACAAAGCCAACCTCGGGTCACAACTTAGCATTTTTTATATGGGCTTGTTCGCTTGGGCGCGTGCTCGCCCAAACGACCCACCCGAATGAGTTGACACAGACGCCCTCAAACGACCCGCCCGAACGATTTTACCTGGGTGCACGCACAACCCAAACGAACTAACAAGGGAGAGCTGGGTAAACGAGCTCCACGAACATGCAAAAAGCCAACCTCGGGTCACAACTTTGCATTTTTCATACGGGCTCATTTTCCTAGGCGTGCCCTCGCTGGAACGAGTTGACACAGATGCCGTCAAATGACCCGCGCAAACGATTTTACATGGGTGCCCGCATGACCCAAACAAACCAACAAGGGAGAGCTGGGAAAATGAGCTACACGAACATGCTCAAAGCCAACCTTGGGTAACAACTTAGCATTTTTGATACGAGCTCGTTCGCACGGGCGCGCCCTCGCCCGAAAGACCCGCCCGAATGAGTTGACACAGACGCCCTCAAATGACCTGCCCGAATGATTTTACATGGGCGCCCGCATGACCCAAACGAACCGACAAGGGAGAGTCGGGCAAACGAGCTGCATGAACATGCACAAAGCCAACCTCGGGTCACAACTTAGCATTTTTCATATGGGCTTGTTTTCCCGGGCATGCCCTCGTGCAAACAAGTTGACACGGACGTCGTCAAATGACCCACCTGAACGATTTTACATGGGTGACTGCACGACCCAAACGAACTGACAAGGAAGAGCCGGGCAAAAGAGCTACATGAGCATGCATAAAGCCAACCTCGGGTCACAACTTAGCATTTTTGATACAGGCTCGTTCGCCCAGGCGCACCCTTGCCTAAACGAGTTGACACAAACGCCCTCAAACAACCAGGCCGAATGATTTTACATGGGCACCCGCATGACCCAAACGAACTAACAAGGGAGAGCCGAGAAAACGAGCTGCGTGAACGTGCACAAAGCCAACCTCAGGTCACAACTTAGCATTTTTGATACGGGCTCGTTCGCTCGGGCGGCCCTCGGCTTAACGACTCGCTCGAACGAGTTGACATGGACCCCCTCAAACGACCTGCCCAAATGATTTTACATGGGCGGCCGCACGACCCAAACAAACCGACAAGGGAGAGCCAGGAAAACGAGCTGCACGAATGTGGACAAAGCCAACCTTAGGTCACAACATAGCATTTTTGATACGAGCTCCTTTGCCCAGGAGTGCCCTCTCCCAAACGAGGTTGCACCGATGCCCTCAAATGACCCGCCTGAACGATTCTACATGAACGCCCGCACGACCCAAAAGAACCAACAAGGGAGGGTCGGGCAAACGAGCTGCACAAATGTGCACAAAGCCAACCTCCAGTCACAACTTATCATTTTTTATATGGGCTCATTCGCCCGGGCGCACCCTCGCCCAAACGACCCACCCGAATGAATTGACACAGATGCCCTCAAATGACCTGCCTAAACAATTTTACATCGGTGCCCACACGACCCAAACAAATCAACAAGGGAGAGCTGGGCAAACGAGCTGCATGAACGTGCACAAAGCCAAGCTCGAGTCATAACTTTGCATTTTTGATACGGGCTTGTTCGCCTGGGCGCGCCCTCACCTGAACGACCTGCCCGATTGAGTTGACACGGACGCCCTCAAATGGCCCGCCCGAATGATTTTACATAGGTGCCCATAGGACCTAAACAAATCGATAGGGGAGAACTGGGAAAACGAAATGCATGAATGTGCACAAAGCCAACCTCGGGTCACAACTTAGCATTTTTGATATGGGATCATTCGCTTTGGCGCGCCCTTGCCCAAACGAGTTGACACAGATGCCCTCCAACAACCTACCCAAATGATTTTACATGGGCACCAGCACGACCCAAACGAACCGACAAGGGAGAGCCGGGAAAACGAGCTGCACGAACGTGCATAAAGCCAACCTTGGGTCACAACTTAGCATTTTTCATATCGGCTCGTTCTCCCGATCGCACCCTCGCTCGAACGACCTGCCCAAATGAGTTGACATGGATGCCCTCAAATGACCACCTGAAGGATTTTACATGGGCGCCCGCACGACCCAAATGAAATGACAAGGGAGCGCCGAGCAAATGAGCTGCACGAACGTGCACAAAGCCAACCTTGGGTCAAAACTTAGCATTTTTGATATAGGGTCATTCGCCAGTGCGTGCCCTCACCCGAATGACCCACTCGAATTAGTTGACACGGACGCCCTCACACAACCCGCCCGAACGATTTTACATGGGCACCTACACGACCAAAACGAACTGACAAGGGAGAGCCAGGAAAACAAGTTGCACGAACGTGCACAAAGTCAACCTCGAGTCACAACTTCGCATTTTTGATACGGGCCCATTCGCTCGGGCGTGATCTTGCCCGAACGAGTTGACACAGACGCCCTTAAACGACCCACCCAAATGATTTTACATGGGCGCCCACACGACCAAAACGAACTGATAAGGGAAAGCCATGCAAACGAGCTGCATGAACGTGCACAAAGCCAACCTCAGGTCACAACTTAGCATTTTTGGTAAGGGCTCGTTCGCCTGGGCGTGCCATTGTCTGAACGACCCGCCCAAATGAGTTGACACGAATGCCCTCAAAAGACCCACCCAAACGATTTTACATGGGCGCCGCATGACCCAAACGAACCGACAAGGGAGAGCTGGGCAAACGAGTTGCACAAATGTGCACAAAGCCAACCTCAATTCACAACTTAGCATTTTTGATACAGGCTCGTTCGCCCGGGTGAGCCCTCACCCTAGCGACCCACCCGAATGAGTAGACACGGACGCCCTCAAACGACCATCCCGAATGATATTACATGGGTGCACGCACAACCCAAATGAATAGACAAGGAAGAGCTAGGCAAACGAGCTGTACGAATGTGCACAAAGCCAACCTCGGGTCACAACTTAGCATTTTTGATATGGGCCTATTCATCAGGGCGCGCCCTCACCCGAACGACCTGCCCGAACGATTTTACATGGGCACCCGCACGACCCAAACAAACTGACAAGGGAGAGCCGAGCAAACGAGCTCCACGAACGTGCACAAAGCCAATCGTGTCACAACTTAGCATTTTTGATACGGGCTCGTTCGCCTGGGTGTGCCCTCGCCTAAACGACGCACCGAACGAGTTGACACGGACACCCTCAAACGACCCGCCCGAACGATTTTACATGGGCACCCGCATGACCCAAACGAACCGACAAGGGAGAGTCGGGCAAATGAGCTGCACGAACGTGCACAAAGCCAACCTCGGGTCACAACTTAGCATTTTCAATACGGGCAGGTTCACCCGGGCATGCCCTTGCTTGAATGACTCGCCCGAACGAGTTGACATAGATGCCCTCAAATGACCCGCCCAAATGATTTTACATGGGCACCCGCATGACCCAAACGAACCGACAAGGGAGAGTCAGGCAAATGAGCTGCACGAACGTGCACAAAGCCAACCTCGGGTCACAACTTAGCATTTTTGATATGGGCTCATTCGCCGGGGTGCGCCCTCGCCCGAACAACCCGCCCGAACGAGTTGACATGGATGCCCTCAAATGACTCGACCGAACGATTTTACATGGGTGCCCGCATGACCGAAACGAAGGGACAAGGGAGAGTTGGGAAAACGAGCTGCACAAATGTGCACAAAGCCAACCTCAGGTCACAACTTAGCATTTTTTATACGGGCTCATTCTCCCGGGCGCGCCCTCGCCCGAACGACTCGCCCAAACGAGTTGACACGGACGCCCTCAAATGACCTGCCCGAACTATTTTACATGGGCGCCCGCACGACCCAAACGAACCAACAAGGGAGAGCTGGGCAAACAAGCTGCACGAATGTGCACAAAGCCAACCTCAGGTCACAACTTAGCATTTTTTATACAGCCTCATTCTCTCGGGTGCGCCCTTGCCCGAACGACCCACCCGAATGAGTTGACACGGACGCCCTAAAACGACCTGCCCGAATGATTTTACATGGGTGCCCGCACAACCCAAATGAAACGACAAGGGAGAGTCGGGCAAACGAGTTGCACGAACGTGCACAAAGCCAACCTCGGGTCACAACTTAGCATTTCTAATACGGGCTCGCTCGCCCGGGCGTGCCCTCTCCCGAACGAGTTGACACGGATGCCATCAAACGACCCGCCTCAACGATTTTACGTGGGTACCCGCATGACCGAAACGAACTGACGAGGGAGAGCCAGGCAAACGCACTGCTCGAATGTGCACAAAGCCAACCTCAGGTCACAACTTAGCATTTTAGATACGGGCTCGTTCGCCCGGGCGCGCCTTCGCCCAAACGAGTTGACACGGATGCCTTCAAATGACATGCCTGAACAATTTTACGTGGGTGCACGCACAACCCAAATGAACCGACAAGGGAGAGCTGGGCAAACGAGTTGCACAAATGTGCACAAAGCCAACCTCGGGTCACAACTTAGCATTTTTGACATGAGCTTGTTCGCATGGGCGCGCTTCACTCGAGCGACTTGACACAGACGCCCTCAGACGACCCGCCCGAACGATTTTACGTGGGCGCCCGCATGACCCAAGCGAATCGACAAGGGAGGGCCGGTAAAACGAGCTGCACTAACATGCACAAAGCGAACCTCGGGTCACAACTTAGCATTTTTGATATGGGCTCGTTCACCTGAGCACGTGCTTGCTCGAACAACCCACCCAAATGAGTTGACATGGATGCCCTCAAACAACTCGCCCGAACGATTTTACATGGGGGCACGCATGACCCAAATGAACTGACAAGGGAGAGCCCGGCAGACGAGCTGCAGGAACATGCACAAGGCCAACCTCGGGTCACAACTTAGCATTTTTCATACAGGCTCGTTTGCATGGGCACGCCCTAGCAAAAACAAGTTGACACGGATGCCCTCAAATGACCCTCTAGAACGATTTTACATGGGCACCGGCACGACCCAAACAAACCGGCAAGGGAGAGCCCGGCAAACGAGTTGCACGAACGTGCACAAAGCTAAGCTCGAGTCACAACTTTGCATTTTTTATACGGCCTCATTCGCCCGGGTGCGCCCTCGCCCGAGTTTACACGGACGCCCTCAAATGATCATCCTGAATGATTTTACATGGGCGTCTCCTCGACCCAAACAAACCGACAAGGGAGAGTCGGGCAAACGAACTGCATGAACATGCACAACTTATCATTTTTGATACGGGCTCGTTCGCCCGGCTCATGCCCTCGCCTAAACGACCTGCTCGAACGAGTTGACACGGATGCCCTCAAACGACCCACCCGAATGATTTTACATGGGCGCCTGCACAACCCAAACGAACTGACAAGGGAGAGCCGGGAAAACGAGCTACACGAACGTGCACAAAGCCAACCTCCGGTCACAACTTAGAATTTTTTATACGCTCATTCGCCCGAGCACGCCCTTGCCCGAAAGACCCACCCAAACGAGTTGACATGGATGCCCTCAAACAACCCGCCAGAACGATTTTACATGGGCGCCCACACGACCAAAACGAACCGACAAGTGAGAGCTAGGAAAACGAGCTACACGAACGTGCACAAAGGCAACCTCAGGTCACAACTTAGCATTTTTGATACAGGCTCGTTCACCTGGGTGTGCCATCACCTGAACGACCCGCTCGAATAAGTTGACATGGATGCCCTCAAATGACCCATGCGAAAGATTTTACATGGGTGCCCACATGACCCAAACAAACCGACAAGGGAGAGCCGGGCAAACGAGCTGCACGAACGTGCACAATGCCAACCTCGGGTCACAACTTAGCATTTTTGATACGGGCTCGTTCGCTCAGGCGCGCCCTCACCTGAAAGACCCACCCGAATGAGTTGACATGAACACCCTCAAATGACCCGCCTGAATCATTTTACATGGGTGCCTGCACGACCCAAATGAACCGACAAGGGAGAGTCGGGCAAATGAGCTGTACGAACATGCATGAAGCCAACCTTGGGACACAACTTAGCATTTTTCATACGGGCTTGTTTTCCCTAGCATGCCCTCTGCCAAACGAGTTGACACGGATGCCCTCAAATGACCCGCTTGAACGATTTTACATGGGCACCCACATGACCCAAACGAACCGACAAGGAAGAGCCGGGAAAACGAGCTGCATGAGTGTGCACAAAGCCAACCTCGAGTCACAACTTAGCATTTTTGATACAGGCTCGTTTGCCTGGGCGGCCCTCGCCCTAACGACCCTCCCGAACGAGTTGACATGAACCCCCTCAAACAACCTGCCCGAACGATTTTACATGGGTGCCCGCATGACCCAAACAAACTGACAAGGGAGAGCCGGGAAAACGAGCTTGTATCAAAAA
>Ga0115851_100209_pt2 | contig 20827 bp, 13 predicted proteins | sample InSIn2gowninarea_FD_83865 | JGI IMG/M metagenome (GOLD analysis project Ga0115851, IMG submission 83865)
AAATATAAAGAGAGTTTTAATATTTTTTTTTTATATTGGAAATTATTGGTGGGGGGGGTTGAGAGGGAGAGTTGTGAAAAGAAATGAGGGGGGGGGGGGGGGGGGGGTCGTGAATTAGTATTTTAAACTACTTATCATTTTATTTTCTTATTCAGATTTATGTACGTGACTATTATGAAGTAAACCTGTGTATGTAAGTGAATGTGATGAAGACAAGTAGCATATATCCAGTTCACTAACTTTTTTAGTTAATTCGTCATATGTTTAACATGAACCAGTATATCAATACCTCATTAAACATTAATAATAAAAAAAAAAACCATGTGCAGTAAGAACAAAATAATCCATCAAACACAAGAAACACATGAACAAAAGGATTTTTTGGTGGAAACCCAATGTGGGAAAAACACCACCATTGTTGTCGTCTTTGTCTTCTTCTTTTATGATAAAGATAAATTTCTTATAACTTTTACTAACAAAAACTCATACCAATACACAGGCACCCGCCTATAGAAGGCTACAACCTTATCTTGTTTTATAACTTCTACTGGAAGGGAGCTACAACCCCCTTATCCTTTGTTCTTTATGGATCACTTTTCAAAATGTTTCAAACTAGATCCATTCCAAATATCAGACAACAATATTGAAACCAACACTGTACCAAGTCACTTAATCACTGAACCAAATGTATCATCAAATTAAACATGGAAATAACTTATGAAAACAACTAGACCAACTTATATCACTGTATACTTATTCATTAGAATACAAAACCACATACTGTTCCTTAATGAAACTAGATTTTGTCACTGCAAACCCTGTCTAAACACATGTCAAAATATATACACTATTTTTCTTACTCATTCCTACGTATGTATGTGTTTCCCCTGAAGCATACTCGCGTACAGATCTCAAAATATTGATAGTTGAATCTATATCACTGTAGCATTGAATCAATCACCCAAATAGATACTAAAGCCAACATAAATCATTGAACCAAATTCATATTATCACTTAGCAACATCATCAAGTCAATACTTTACTTCATAATCAATTTGGGCAAAACATTACTGTCAAAAATAGATAATTATAAGAGACTTCATTGACATACAACAACAAATGTAATAGAATATATCAACCATTATCATCAACTCATACTACAAAACCCTAGTAGATATACATGACTCTTATAAAGTACTTCTCCATATGTATGTGCCATTTATACTTGACACCCGCGTACAAATCTGTTTATTTTGAAAAATGTATACACGACTATCCAAAATTAGATCTGTGTATGTACGTGATTTTTCTAAAGCACACCTACGTACAAATTTATAATTATTGAGTCAAACCTTTATTGCACACCATAACACCTATCAAACCCAAATCTCCGCAAACACCATAACAAATACACATCATAAAATAATAATCACAAATCTATCAAATCATAAGCAGATTATTCAATATATATTTATTTTAGATCTAATAGATCTGATCCATTATCATAATCCTTGGTGCACACTTATTTTAGATCAAACCAATCATAAAAAACCCAATACATGCACACGTAGCACTTTGATCTCCATATCCTTATATAGCTTATACCTTAACCAATACCTTAGGCCAATTCCGTAGTTATGCTGATGGTATTCTTTGACGAGATCAAATATTCATTGTCACTCTCATTACTATGGGCCAATACCATGGTAAATACCCCTGCATTTTGAATACCATGGTACAAAAATTGTATGCGACTTTTCGTTACCATACCCGCGTATGTACACAGTCTTTGCTCCCAAGACATGCATATGCTTCTCAAAACATCACCATTATCATTCATCTGTATCTGAAATGATATTCCTTTTTCTAATCTTTTTGTCACATATATACTCATTATGTTGGCATATTTATCAAGTAAGCTGCCATCAAGGACAACACATTAGTCATAATGTCAACAATCTCCCCCTTTGGACTTGATGGCAACCATTTTGGTGTTTAGTTACCACCACATGTAGATCCACTTATAAACATACCAAGATTCTCTTCCAAGTCACCAAGCATTATCCAAACACTAAGTTCTCTCCCCCTTTTACATCAAGGGAAAAGGGCTAACCAATGTTTAATGATGACTTCTCTCCCCTTTGTTGATATGAGCGATGTAGATCTATTGGGTCCCTATAATACTAGTGATTACCCCATTACTATTGTAGTTGTATCCCTTATTAATATTTTTGTGCCCCTATTGTCCCCATATTGTTATTATTGTGCCCCATAGAATCCCTCTATTGTTATTTTTGTGGCTTTATATTATTATTGTTAGGTCGGCTGGGTTATATTGTGACTCTTTAGACTCCTATATATAGAAAGGAGGTTTTTTCATTTGAATCATCCAATAATTGCTCATTTATGTAATGTCAAGGAGGTTGCCCCCTCGAAGAGGCTGAATTCTAAGGTGTTGATCTCTCTTTTCTATCTTTTTGTGAGCCGATTTCATAATAGCCATACAAAGGAGACAAAGTGAAACTGAAAGATAACAAGTAGGTCCCTTGTCTTATTTATCTTCTATAGAAAAAGGTTAAACACTTTAATTTTGTTGTTCTAGGTGTAGCTACCCAGATATGGAAATTGTATTTAATTGTAGATGCAAAATTCCACATAAAAAGGGTGGAGCACATTGAGGACTTCCAAAAATTGAATATAAGGGTAAATGATATTTCAGAGAAGCATAGGATTTATGTGTTCATAGGGACCCTAAAGGATAACATCCAACATGAGGTTCACCTTTGGGAACCTAATTCATTGGAAAAGGCATTTAGGTTGGCAAGAAAAATTAAAAGAAAACTTATGGAAACAAGGAAGCCTAACACTCACAACTATAAATATGGAAGTGTTGCTGCCCATAACTTTCCACAACCTACAAGGTTGACACCACAATAATTGGAAGAAAAAAGAGAAAAAGGGAGTTTTTTTAGTTGTGATAACAAATACACTAAAGGTCATAAGTGTGTTGAGAAGAAATTATTTTACATAGATTGTGAAGAGTAGGAAGAAAAGGAAAAAGAAATGTCAAAAGAAGAGGATATACACCAAGAACCAACCCTAGAGAAAAAATAAATGAATCCGACCATATCTTGTAATGCATTGGTAGGAATTACCACTCCTCACACTCTCAAGATATAAGGACATATCAAGAATAAAAAGGTAATAGTGTTGATTGATTCAGGTAGTACCCATAATTTTATTCATTATAAGATAGCTAAGGAATTTAATTGTTTCCTATATCCAACACTAGAGTGCCAAGTGATGGTTTCAAATGTAGTAAACATAAGTTTCTCTAGAAAGTGACATAATATCAAGTTATCCAAGAGAGAATATGTATTGAATAGTCCAATGCTTTCCATTCCAATGGGTGGTGCTGATGTTGTAATAAGAGTCTAATGGCTACAATCTTAGGGTAAAATAGCTTTTAATTTTCAAGAACTTTTCTTGAAATTTTTTTGGGAAGGAAGGGAAGTTGAATTAAGGGGTATCGTAGGGAAAACAGGAAAGATAATCAACTCAAACAGCATGACATAGCTTCTAAAGAAAGAACAACAGGGCATAATTGCATAATTATGTTCACTGGAGGTTCCCACATCAAAATCATGTATTTCTTGAGATCTCCAAAAAGTCTTGAACAATCATTCCAAGGTATTTGAGACTCCCAAATTCCTCCCACCTATTCATGATCATGACCATGCTATTCATTTGATTTCATGAAGCATTCCTCCAAACATTAGGCCTTACAGATATCGCTATGGCCAAAAGAGTGAAATTGAATGTATGGCTGCAGAAATGCTAGAGTCTGGTATAATTAAACTTGGTCAATGTTCTTTCCTTGCTCAAGTTGTATTGGTGTACAAGAAGGATGGATCATGACACAATGTCCAAATTATAGGGAGCTCAACAAGCTCACTATTAAAGATAAATTTCCCATTCCAATCATTAATGAATTATTGGATGAATTACATGGAGCAATTTACTTCACCAAGTTGGATCCTCATTCAGGATATCATCAAATCATAATGAATACTGAAGAAATTCTGAAAATAGCATTTGGAACTCATGAGGATCATTATGAATTCTTGGTCAAGCCTTTTGGCCCTACCAATTCACCTTCTCTATTTCAATGTTTGATGAATTCCATTCTCAAACCCACCCTTAGAAAATTTGTGTTAGTATTTTTTGATGGTATACTAATCTAGAACAAGTCTTGGAAGGATCACATTCAACATGTTGATAGGATGCTCAAGCTATTGGAGGAGAAACAATTATATGCAAAAACATCCAAATGTTTCTTTGGAGTACAGGGGGTGGAATATCTGGGTCATATTGTATCTCATGAGGGTGTTAAGGTAGACCCTAACAAAATTAAATCCATTAAGGAATGGAAAATACCCACATCCATAAAGCATCTGCGAGAAATTGTGAGGTTGACAAGGTATTATTGCAAGTTTGTTAAGAATTATGGGAGAATAACAACACCTCTCACAACATTACTGAAGAAAGATGCATTATCTTGGACTCCAGAAGCAACTAAGGCCTTTGAGCATCTTAAAGAGGTAATGTGCCAAGCACCGGTCTTAGTTATGCCAGACTGAAAAAAAAACCTTTATGTGGAATGTGATGCCTTAGGAAATTGAATTGGTGTTATTTTAATGCAAGAAGGAAGGCCCAATGCTTTTTAAAGTCATCCAATCAAAGGAAAGTATTTACACAAATATATTTATGTGAAGGAAATGTTGGCAATACTACATACACTTAAGAAATAATGACCTTACCTAATGGGAAGGCACTTCAGGGTAAAACATATCATGATAGTCTTAAATACCTTTTAGAGCAAAGATTACCTTCAGAAGAGCCCAAAAAATGGGTCATAAAGATGTTGGGTTATGACTTTGAAATTATCTACAAAAAAGGGAAGAAAAATGTTGTTGCAGATGCACTCTCAAGAAAGGATGAGGATGTGGAAGAATTTATTTGTGCCATTTCTATTATCCATCCAGATTGGATAACTAAAGAAAGGGATGAGTGGAAGAATAATCAAGAAGTGTGGGCACTCATTCAAAAGTTGCAGCGAGATCCTAGTACATCTGATACATTCAGTAGGAATAATGATTCATTATGGTACAAAGATTGTTTTTACCATTGTAAGAAATCCCAACTAAAACAAAATATTCTTCAAGAATCACACACCTCTCCCTTCGGAGGGCACTTAGGATTTTTATAAACTTACAATAGGGTTAAGAAGGAATTTTTTTGGGATGGCCCTAAATTTGATATTCAAAAGTTTGTGGTGGAATATTTGGTTTTCCAACAAAATAAAGTTGAGACAATTAAGAATATGGGTATGTTACAACCTTTATCCATTCAAAGTCAACGTTGTGAGGAGGTTTCACTTGATTTTATCACAGGTTTACCCAATTCGGAAGGAAATACTATCATCATGGTGGTAGTTGATAGACTTACGAAGTATGCAAACTTTTGTGCATTATCTCATCCATTTAAACCAAGTATAGTTGCTACTCCATTTATGGAAACAATATAAAAGCTACATGGAAACCCAAAGATTATTGTAAGTGACAAAGATCCTATTTTCATTGGAAATTTTTGGATGAAATTGTTTTCTTGTTTGGGTACTCTGTTAGGTGATAGCTCATCTTATCATCCTCAATTTGATGGGAAAACTGAGATAGTGAACAAATGTTTGGAAGGATATCTTCATTTCTTTGTAACTGATAAACATACATAATGGGTCAAGTGGTTTTCTCTTGTTGAATGGTGGTATAACACTTCCTTCCATACTATAGAAAATATGACCCCATTTATGGCACTTTATGGATATCATCTATCTTCCATCACATCATATTTAAGAGAAAATTCTAAGGTTCAAGCAATGGAAGATCACATGGAGCATCAACAACAAGTTCTTCAACTCTTAAAGGATAGCCTCACTTTGGCGTAGAATATAATGAAACAATAGGCATATCAACATCGCAACGAAATAGGTTTTGATGTTGGTGACTAGATATTTCTATGACTACAACCTTACAAACAAATGTCCCTCAAACAAGCTAATAAGCATAATAAATTATCACCAAAGTATTATGGTCCATACAAGGTGTAAAAGGAGCATGTTAGGTCCCTAAAATACTAGCGTATTCCCTAATTATTATTGTCATTGTAGCCCTTATTATTATTGTTGTGCCCATGCTTTCCCTGTATTGTTATTATTGTGCCCCATAGAAGCACACTATTGTTATTATTGTACCGTTACATTATTATTGTTATGTCAGCTTTGATTATATTGTGACTCCTTAGAATCCTATATATAGAAAGGAGGTTTTGTGATTTGAATCAACCAAGAATTGTTCATTTGTGTAATGTAAAGGAGTTTCCCCCCTTAAAGAGGCTGATTTTGAAGTCGTTGATCTATCTTTTCTATATTTTTTTGAGTTGGTTGCATAACACATTCCATATTTCTTTCGAATTTGCTTAAGGTACTTTGCTTGTGAGAGGAAGATGCCATTTTTTTCTTGTTGTACTTGTAAACCAAGAAAGTATGTTAGTTCACCAAGTAAAGACATTTCAAATTCTTGCTACATGACAGAAGCGAACCTTTGACTAATGAACTTTTCATTACTATCAAAGATGATGTCATCTACATAAACAATGACAATTAAAAGTTTACCATCATCCACTTTTATATATAGGTTGCTATCTTCAGACCACATAGTGAAGCCTTGTTGTTGAATATATTTTTGAAGGCGATAATACCATGCATGATGGGATTATTTTAGCCCATATGTATCCTTCTTGAGTTTGCAAACAAGTTTTTAATCAATACCCAGAATACATACCTCTTCTTCTAGGTCCCCATTAAGAAGTGCATATTTAACATCTATTTGATAGAATTTGAAATTACGAAAGCTTGAAAAGGAAAGAAACATTCTTATGGCTTCAAGTATGGATACAAGAGAAAATGTTTCTTCAAATTCTATTCCTTCTTGTTGAGCATAAACTTTGCAAATGAGTCTTTCTTTATTTTTAGTTACTTCACCATTCTCATTTAGTTTATTTTTAAAAATCCATTTCATCCCAATTACATTGTTATTATGAGGTCTGGAACTAATACCAAAGTGTGATTCTTTTCTATCTGGTCAAGTTCTTCATGCATAACAATAACCCATCGTTCATATTTTCTAGCTTGATTTACATTTTGTGGTTCAATTATTGATAGTAATACTAGGTGAATGGCAGTTCCAGCAAGAGTTATTCTAGATTCCTTACCACCTAGAATTTGAGATTCTTTATGGTTTTTCTAAACATACCTTGACGAAGTCTTTTCTTTTTCTTCTATATTGTAACTTCCTTCATCTGATGTTTCTTTGATTCTTTCCTCCTCATTATTTTGGCTAAGTGTAAGAGGATCTTCGTCATCTATTGGCACTTCCCTTATTATACCTATGGATGCTTCACCAATCACAACATCAATGCATTCAACAATCTTTTAAAGTCCTTTTTTGTAATATTTATATCCTTTTCTTTGAGTGGAGTACGCAAGAAGAATTCATTCATCAGCTCGAGCTTAAAAATTTCCAAGTTTATCCTTATTATTCCTTATATAACAATTACATCCAAAAAATTTGTAATGCTTAACAGTTGGGCATTTACCGTACTAAAGTTCGAAAGGTGTTTTATCACTATTCACACGAATATGAGCTTTGTTAAGAATATTTACTGTTGTATGTGCTAATTCACCCTATAAGATACGAGATGTTTCCAATTTCTTTCTTCAGGGCATTAATTAATGCTAGTATTTCTTCACTATTCCCTTTGAATTCCTTCAAACTAATTTATCAAACCAATCTTATATAAAATTAAAAACAAACTACACACCTTTTTTATTTTCTTTGTAAGAGCTCGATATTGAATCTATTGTATCTCTGTAATTATGGATCTTCAATATCTAAAATCTCATTATATGGTATTCCTTTGAGTCCTCTTTCTATCCCCACAAGTCTGATCAAGATTGGATTCTCCAAGGAAGAGTTATGCCAAATGTCCCACGGTGATCTGATTATAGACTAGTTCAGTAGAGTGAAATTGTATGATGTGCCACATGTCACTGTTTTGACTTTACTACCTGAAACTAATACATAGAAAACTATAGGTTGTCCTCTTTATAAAACATCTTATGAAATTTCAATCTAATGCTCAAAACAGAAGTTATGATGATTTTCCCCAGGTCACCTGTTTGGAATGTAATTCGAAGTCTGCAAAAACCCTAACTTCCTTAGATCATATATCCGCAAATATAGCGAGACAGCTCTGAAATTCGGACTCGAAGTTTAGAATGATTTTGTCTCAAATGGGTGTTTTTTTTAGCTCCTAAAACATTATAGAAAAAATTTTATAGTAAAAATTCCACGTTGACCTGTTTGGAGCAGTGAAACCCTAGAATCCAAAGCTCTGATACCAAATGTTATGAAACCAGCTCACAAAAAGATAGAAAAGATAGATCAACGCCTTAGAGATAAGCCTCTTTGAGGGGGAAACCTCCTTTACATTACACAAATGAACAATTCTTAGATGATACAAATGATTAAACCTCCCTTCTATATATAGGAGTATAAGGGGTCACAATATAATCAAACCAACATAACAGTAATAACATAAGGGCACAAAAATAACAATAGTGGGTTTCTATGGGGCATACTAATAACAATATGGGGACAATAAGGGCACAATAATAACAATAAAGGATACAATGACAATAGTAATGGGGGAACCACTAGTATTACAAGGTCCTAACAGTTGTTGTAGAGGAGAAGGAACAAGTAAAGATGAATCGTCCTGAAGAAATGTAGCACTTTGAAATCGGATTGGCTTGGAATAGCCCATAATATGAAAGGTGACATCCTTTTCATATCCAATACTGGTTCTGTGCTTGTTATGGACAAGCTCTTCCTAAGGTCTGATGATGGGCTTGGGAAGTGCAAACTAAACTTTTGCATCTACATGTAACTTTGCTTCTTCATTGGGCACTAGATCTTAATCAACTGCAAAAATATTGATTTTTTGTTTATGGGACTCTATTTCAATGTTCTGACTAGAAACAAGTTCAGAATGATGACTCCATTGTTCTAATTCTTCTTGTTGCAGTTTAGATTCAAGCTCCAAAAGTTCTACCTTTTCCTGTGTATGTTGCAGACATGTTTGAATGTCAACAAGAATGGTTTTGTTGATTATGACTATGTCATCAGTAGTAGACATGATTAGAGTTCTCAATAACCGTAATATTCTTAGCAATTTTTCTTAACAACTGGAAAATAAAGAGTGTGAGCTTCAATTATATCACTATATACCAAAGTCTTCTCTAGAAATTATGCACTATCTTCTTCTACAAACAATATGAAGCCTTAAGGTAGGATTTGGATAAACGACTAGGACCAAATTTTCTATGGCTGCAACTCAAAAGCAGAGAATTCATATATACAAAGCCAAGCCATCAAAACAAGGACACTGAGGGTTTTGATGCCATTATCTCTCTCTTGTGGGTCATCAATGCTTTGAGTCCTTAATTTTCTATATGAGCGTTATTTTCCATGAGTAAAGGAGGCTATCACATAACAATAAATAGGGACTAAATAGCACAAAGTAACAAATGAAAATTCTAACATGGAGAAGATATTAGATGAATTAGATAACATGTTGGGAGATCGGTACCCACAGACTGATCATGGCTTCAAAATTTTGCACACGAGATTTTCCATGTGATTTCCAGCAACTAGGCCACGGATTAAATGTCGACTCCTTTACTCACCAAGTTAACATGATATACAAAATGCTAGACTTCAAACTTTTTTTACATGTTGTTCATATTGACATGTGCGCTCCTTTGCTCCTCTACTAATAGACAATATGAAAACTGTGTAGAGGATCTTCAACCTTCATTGATCAATCTTGAACAACAATATTATTTTACCATATATATATAAGTCAAGGCATTGGTTAAACCCATATAAACCACTATACAATAGGATGCCAATTCTGCCTCAATAGGATGATTTGATTCAGCAAATCTAGCGGAGGTAATTCAGGACTCAGTTCGCATGCTTGTTGTGTTGGACTGGGACACTTTTTCTTCAAATGTAAATATGATGGACACTGGTTGGATCTCGTTTAGGCTTTGGATCTCACTTACAAACATCAACTAGTTCATATTTAAGAATCAAATACCAACAATTCTTCTCTCACCAACAAGAATCTCCTTGAAGATTCAAGTTGAATTGGCCTGCTGATACAACTTCAATATACCCACTTAATTGTGGAAATAATCAACAAAAGAAAATGAATTAATTGAATGAGAGAGCCTGATAATTACATGACATCGCATAGATCAATATTATATGTTCTGATGCGTAGTCGGTGGAAACCAAAATTTTATTCCAACTCCAAGTAGACCACAACCATATCAATGTAAAATATCCCAAAAGATCTGTGATGTGAAAATATCTAATTGGTGAGTGGCCTTCACGATCACCCACTCCATGATTTCCGAAAAAGAATGGAGGGCAGAAAGAGACATGAAATCATGCTAATTAGGTGAGGAATGGATAATTACAACAGATTTATAGAGCACCACTGGAACTTCAGTAAATACCTTATGGTCAAGCTGCAATAGATTGGAGAAGATTTGGCTGCACTTGAGGAAATGACTGGGATTCACAGTGGGCCAAATATCGAACATGGCTACAAATTGTTCTACAAAGAAAGGATCGATCAAGGGAAGGGAGGGGATGAAGCATTGATGGCAAGCGTGGGTAGAATCATTATAGATTTACAGGACAACATGGGCATATAATAATAAGCACCTACATTTCAGAATAGTATAATTGACATATAGATAAATGATTTCATATTGGCTGAGAGAAACTCACAGAAACATATGCTCAAAATTTGTTTCCAAGGAGACTAACATGAAATTTGCAGTCCAATATTCAATGGCAAGGTGAAAATACCAGGTGATCCAAGCTTTACATTTCTGAAAGTAATAATCTCTTTCTCATTTGAAAATGATTTGATACCATCCTTTAGAGAAAGAGCACATGGGCACGAACATTTTGAATGTGTACACAAAGATCACAGAGGCTATGGGAATAAGTATAATTGCAATAGATGTGAGATTTTGTATTTCTCATGAGAAATGAAATTTCACCATTGATAAAACAATGGCATGAATGGTTTCCTACAATGAGAGTTGAGAAAAGGAAAGAATAAAATGGTATCCTGAGGAATCCCACATAGATTGAGCATAGGGAGAATAATGATTTTGATAATCAGGGTTCACGCTAATGAAACATTAATTGTCAGCATTCTGACAAGGTAACGAATGAGCAAAGAAAAATGTCATGGGAATAATGCATGGAAATGAGAGCGACTCCAGTGTGGTCCAACTAGATATCTGATCTAGGTGGATGTTGGTGGCCACTGACCTATCCCCCTTGGACCCCCACAACTATCTCTTTCAGCTTTTCAATTTCCGTAATTGTAGCACAATTTACTATTTTTAGTAGTTTTTCAGGTCTTGAACTTCCGAAGCCATTTTGAGGCCCTAGACAATGTATTTTTGGAAATATAGGAGCATCATGGGTCCATGGACCAATGTTTCTCTTGCTAAAGTTGTAGTTCTTGGATAGATCTTTCTAACGAGATATTGTATGCATCAAACGAAGATCGAGTGCCAAAGTTACGACCCCAGGAAGTTGATGTACCAACTTACCCAAAACAGGGCCCACAATTTGGTGTTTCATCTTCTAGGGTTAGGTTTTGGGATGGTAAGGGTTTTCCATTGTTTCTCAACAATAAATAGTCCTTCAAGCCTCATTGTAACATAGTTCAGAGGCATGTAGCCACCACATCTCTTCTTAGAGATAAGTTACCATCACCCTGGCTGGTTTATTTCCATTTCTATTTGTAAGCATATTTTAGTATTTTACATTAACGAAATGAAGTATTATTTCCATTGCATGTTTGTATTTATGGTTATCTCTATAATTTGTTGCATTCTTGTTTAAATCCAGGTTAGTGGTATCAAAGTGGTTTGTTTTTTCTCTGTTTTTCTTTGCATGTCCCAATGAGGTCGGGATATAAGGAGTTAGGGCTTGAACTGGTTGAACCTTTGCAAGATGAACCTCACAAATCTTGATGGCCTCCCATGGTGAAAGACAAGAAATATGAGGGGGTAGGAGATCCTATCAAAATCTTGCTCGAATAAGCCCTCGAGCGACAAAGGAACGTAATGATGGACAACTTTGTGTAGATCCTTCAGCAGCTACCCAGAGGTAATGCATTGGCTTCCAACAGCTACTCTGGAAATGCCACACCCTTTAAGGTACAAGTTAATTTTGAAATCCCCATCCTTGAGGGTCAAATAGAAGCATATTCTATAGATAAATGGTTAAATATTCTAGATGGGTATTTTCTGTTCATGATTTTTCGAGTTGGGAAAAGATTATTTTTGCTCCTCTCAAAGTAGCCCACCACATCAAGAACTAGTGGGAAACCTACTGTGAGCAGAAAGATGAAAGTATGGGCTCACTATTTTCAGCTGCACCCACTCAGAATTCATTCAGGGATGCCATCAAGGAGCAGTACTACCTTTTCAAAAGATATGACGACAAATACATAAAGCGGACCATGTTACGATAAGGAAGGGACCAAGATGTGCCAGAGTTCACAAACATTTTTCATACCCTTCACACACAGTTGGGTATCAAGAACTTTGAGTTGCATTTGGTACTCAAATGTCGTAGCTGCCTACACAGATACATCTAGGAAGAGACAGAGTTCCTAAACATCTCCTCACTTGGCACAATGTATCGATATGATTTCAAAATCGAGTAGAAGTTCAAACAGAAAAGTGAGACTTTGGATCTACAAATCCGAAGACCAAAGGACAAAGCCTAGGTGGGGTGACCCAAGATAACCCATCGAAGTCATAAGACAAGAAACAAACCATGAAGTCGAAGAAGGACACAGGAAAGTGCTGTGAGTTCCATAAGAGCCCCATTCACAAGACAAGTGAGTGTCGAACCAAGCAGTCGCTAGTGGCTGAGCTGAAGGCTTTAGAATCAAATGCATGTTCTGACCCTGAGTTAGAACCCGCCAAGGGGAATGGTAAAGGGAAGAAGATCATTGACAGGGAGCCCAATGTCACTATTACCACAACCAAGATCCAGAAGAATGAGCCTGAAGACCCAGAGGAGGGGGAGCATCTTTTCCATTCACAAATGTGGGTGAATGGGTCACCGCTACAATTCATTGTTGACAGTGGTAGCTAAAAGAACCTCATTTTAGCAGAGGTCATGAAGCGGTTGGGCCTACTGAGTACACCACACCCACAACCATACAGTATCAAGTGGCTTCACCAAGGACGATATCTCCGAGTTTTCCAGCAGTGTTGCCTTCCCTACAGCATCAAGCCCTTCACAAATGAGGTATTGTGTGATGTTGCACCTCTGGATGTTTGTGATGTACTATTTTGCTAGCCATACTTATGGAGGAAACATGCTATGTACGAGTCAAGGCCTTGCGCTGTTATTATTTCTTTGGGTAATTCATTATATAGGATATCAGAGGTAGCCGCACCTACCGTCACCTCTTTGATCACTGTTAAGAAAGGTAGCAAGCTCATCTCCCAAACTAGTAAATTTAATTTATGTCTGGTTCACTCCCAAAGTAAGGGGAAGATTGTCACCACATCCATGACCCCTGTGAAGGTTTCCTCCACGCAGCAGCAATAGTAAAGGGATAAGGTCATGACAGAACATAAGAACAACTTCTCCTCACCTAGAGGAGTACAACACAAGTTTCAGGTGGGTGACAATGTCTGGTTGCATCTATAGAAAGAGCACTTGACAAGAGCCCATCAAAAGCTCAGACCACTCCGACATGGTCCTTAAAGCATTTCCAAGGTTGTGGGAAAAAATACTTTGGATCACAACATTCTTCCATTCCTTCACTTGCACTGAGTGTTCTATGTGGAATGCCCTCAACCATGCTTCCCACCATTACTAGACACATCAGATATTGCAAAACAACTCACCAGGGACCAAGCTCACAAGATGGAGGCAATCAACGCAATGGGGACCATTGCTTCCTAAAGGGGGAGGAATGATCCAAGTGGATGTTGGTGGCCACCCACCTATCCACTTTAAACCCCCACAACTATCTCTTTCATTTTTTCAATTTCTACAATTGAAGGACAATTTACTATTTTTAGTAGTTTCTCGGGTCCTGAACTTCTAGAGTTGTTTTGAGGCCCTCAACAACGTTTTTTGGGAAATATGGGAGCAACATGGGTCTATGGACTGATGTTTCTCTTCCAAAATTTTTAGTGCTTGGATAGATATTCCTAACGAGCTATTGCACACATCAAATTAAGATTGGGTGCCAAAGTTACAGCCCCGGGAAGTTGATGTACCAACTTATCCAAAACGGGGCCCACAATTTGGCGTTTCATCTTCTAGGGTTAGGTTTTGGTATGTTAAGGGTTTTCCATTGTTTATTAACAATAAATAGGCCTTCAAACCTCATTGTAACACAGTTTAGAGGCATGTAGCTGCCACATCTCTTCTCAGAGATAAGCTACCATCGCCCTAGCTGGTTTATTTCCATTTCTATTTGTAAGCATATTTCAATATTTTACATTAATGAAATGAAGTATTATTTATGCTACATCTTTGTGTTTATGGTTTTTTGTAATTTGTTTCGTTCCTATTTAAATCTAGATCAATATCTAATGCAGAGAATAACAATGAAGGATAGGGTTGATTGTGCACATAGTTACCATAGTGAGCATTGAGAAATCAGAGAATCAACAAAGGTGTTTTTTTCAAGCTTGAGAAACACAAAAAATGGGATTGAGAAGACAATTGAAGTGCTGATAGAACCGTAAAATATGGTTTGGGAGTAGAGCTCAAATTCACATAGACACAAGTCCACAAAAGCCACAAAACACAAGAATCTCACACTAAATAGGTGGTGCAAGAATACACCTGTTGCTATGATACCATGTTAAACTCACATGGAATGTAAAAAACATATGTGAATGATAAGCATTATATTTCATATATTACTGACATGATATACATTTATAGTAAATGGTGTATTCCAAGTGGACTCTTGGACTTTGGTGGTTGTTCACATTCCACACCAACCCATAGAGGACTCAGTGTCCAACAAATAATAACCACAGTTGATGGGACACTTATTCCAAGCTGAATGTTTGGTAAGACATCCTAGCAGCGTTCATTTCATTGTTAATGGCTAAGGAAATTGGCAAAGGAAATGGCTAAGGCTTTGGAAAGGAAAAGTGGTATTTTTGGCACATTTATTTATGAAAATAATGGAAATTAGGAGAACATGGAGGTGAAAGGTCACAAGTTGCATGTGAGGAGGAAAATGAAGGGAAATAATGGAAAATGACCAAGATAAAGGCCTCATTCATAAAAAGGCTTCTAAGGATTAGTTGGTAACATTTTAATAGTTGATTTTTAATATATCTCATTATTCGCTCTCTTACTCACTCTTGGACACTTGGAGTTTTCTTGGAGCAATTTTGGCATTGGAGCAAGACATGCAAATAAGGTAATAGGAAGCAAAGATCAAGTAGGGAAATGCAGGATCAAATAGCTATCACAAGATTCATTGTAGGTATTGACTTGCATGTGCATTTTCCTTGCTATATTTGGCATGAATGGGATTGCATGTGGTTCTTCTCTATCATGGAATGGGTTTTTTCCAGGTGTGATAGTGTTTTCAACCTAGCATTTCCATTTCCCAATAACCATGGTGTGATGTGGTTCTCATGTTTTGGTTGAGATGGATTGTTGGATGGATTCGAAGCTGAGTGAGGTGGATCTCTAAAATTATACAACACATGGCCTAGTAAACCCTAAGATGGAATGTGGTTTGCGCTAAAGATAGATTTTTTGTTGCCTCTAATGGCCTAAAAATCCTTGCCAGTGAATCTCAAGATATACAGTAAAGCCAAGAAGTGGTTTTCTCTCCATTGGGCCTATTAATCCTAGGTTTTTTATATGCGGTAAAGCTTAGAGATTGGGTCTCAGCTTAGGGCCTAGTGTTCGAGGTTGGATTGCAGTAAAGTCTGGAGATTGGGTCTCAACGTAGGGCCTAGTGATCCAGGTTGGATTGTGATAAATACTGAGAGACTAGGAGACAGGAAAAATCCTCACAGTGGAGGATGAGGAATCCAGTGGCATCCATGCTTATTTGGCCTAGTGATCATGCGGATAATATGGTAAAGCTTGTTATCATGTGTTCATTTTGTTGGCTTAGTGATCCAAGATGGATTACGGTAAAGCCTCTTTTCTATTGATGAGGGTGAGGTGGTTTAGCCTCGGTATGCCCTGGTTGATTCTTTTGGTTTGAGTCCCACATTCATGCTTGGAATAAGGCATGACGGTGAATGCCTAAAGAGAGGTTTGGTTCAGTGATTCTATGGTCAGGTGGAATGTGGTAGTCCCATCTCTGGTTGGTTCATTGCAATCATTCATGAGAAACTCATTCTCGTGATTTTCATGTGCAAATGTATTGATGAATATGTGGATTTTGATGGTTGATACGTTTATGGTAATTTTTTTCCTATTATGTTGGGTATATTAATATTTTATGACAACAACCATGTATGGCTCTCAACATGTTTTTACTTGTAAATGAATGGATAGTGTATCTATGGCATAATAGATGATAATGCATCAAATGACATGAGGAAACAATGGTTCATCATGATTCTCAAATAAGTATGACATCCCTACACTTAATTCTGTTGTTTACACCTATAGGTTTCATGTTGATGATATGTTTGACGAAATGCTTGTCATGGCTAGTAGGCATTTAGTTATGGACTTTTTCATCTTATTGATTTTACATCATTGTTTCCCTATATTTTTATTGATTTCAAGATATCACTCCATTCTAGGTAGTGGCCTCAGCTCTAACCTAAAAACATGGCTTAAATCTCGGGGTCACTTGCACAAAACTGGAAATTTTTGTCTCTTGTCACTAGCAAGCAAGCCTATGAGAGCAACTTTGGGTTGTTGGTCTCTCCCTTCCCCATAGCACGAGAGCAACTATGGAAAAAGAGATCTAAAATAGTAGCGGGAGCTAGGGACAGGCTGGCTGGGTGGTTGGCTTGTCTCCTGAGGGTTTTGTTGATGATGTTGGATGATTGTGTGTGATGTTCCATCGATTACACTTGCTTAAGGTTACATAGGAGGTCCAATCTAATCATAGTAGCCTCTCATCTCATGTTTACCCAGGTTGACATGGTTACTTTGGTGGATGTGGGAGGACGGTGTTAAAGAGTGGTATCATAGCATGGTGCACCCCTCAGATTGGATGGGCAGTCTGTGTTGTTCATGCATGCATGTTAGTTGCATGTGTGTCTCTTGCATTCCATGTGCTTGTTGCATTTCATAATGTTGATCATGGTTGTAATAAGTTTGTCATGAGAAACTTGATGATGATTTTGTGTTGGCTCAGTTGGGCTTGACCCAGGTTCATCTTGTACCTAATCATCAAATGCATTAGGAAAACTAGAGAAATACAGTGTCACTAACCACATCACAAGAATCCCATGAAGATAGCTACAACTACCAGTATAATTTCTGTCAAAATCAGGTACACTAGTTCAGAATGTATGAACTTCAAGTATCCAACCCTATCTTTTACTTAGTTGTGACTACATATAGATGAGAAAACAACATTTCCCCTCTAATGGGTTGAATCCTCCTTCATAGGAACTGATTACTTGATACTCTCCAACCACAACCAAGAACAAGGGGATTTAGAAACCACTTCCCCTTTCTAAACTAACTAATTCTCAAAGAATTTAATTATAATATTCTTCACTACAGTAATCCCTAACAAGATCTTTTACATCAGATAAGTTCATAAAGAAATTTTTTAAATTAACCTAACTGACCTTTACCAATTTACATGCATTGAAATTCTTCATTTACAAAAGCACAACAAATTGCACAGAAGCACAACAAACTTCAATAGAAGCGTAGCAAAACTTTGGAGGATGATTTGGAGGCCTTCCTGGATGAGTCTTTTGCTGAAAAGGATATGGATGGAAAGCCAAAGTTGTCCTATACACAATGGAGTCACTAAGACCTGCAAAAACCTCCTTAAAAACCCCTTCAAAATTTATTTGAAGACAGATTGTCCAAAAGCGCAGTGAGTGACCTGAAAAAGGGGCAGAAAGGTGAAAAATAGGTGCTCTTTAATCAATTTATAAAATTTTATGACTCTTCAACTTTCCTTATGTACTTTTCAAATATCCATATGCCTTAAGCTATCCTCACATGCTTGAAAATATACATTTTGACCTCCTAAGGAGAAATGCAACAACTACTCATTGCATTATTGTAGGCTACTTTTTCCTGTGTGCACAAAAAACGTTAAAATTCCAAAAATTTGTCTCCTTTTATTGCTTTCTGTCATGCTTTTAGACAACTAGTGATGCATCATCTAAGAGGTCAAGGTTATCCCTCTTCTTAATCTTCCTTAGTGTTCTCTTGAGTTTCTTCTTCATGTTCTTAACCCTAACTTTACAGACAATGTTCCTTGCATAGTAGTGTCTTCTCATATTTCTCTACATGGAAATATCCTTGTTTGCCTTATTCAAAAGCTTCTCTAGGTGCACATTCACTTTACCAAACCAAAACTCCTTGTCTTCTTCAATTTTAATAGCTAAGGAGTCATCTAATATTTTTGTCATCTAATATTTTTAAGGTTTTAGAAGCAAAGGGATTTTTTGCTTGTTGTTTGTTCTTGGCCATGGCTCTAGTTATAGGTCCCCTTGGTTGTACCTGAATGTTCTCCTCTAGCTATTCTACATCAATGAAAACCTTACCTTTATCCTTTGTTTCTTTTCTTTTCTGCACTAGGGTTTGCTTCAATTGCTTGTTCTCTTGCTGTAATAAAGCCACCATGTAGCTGGCTTTAGCTAGGTGTTGTAGTGGCTACAACCACCCTCCAAAATTTTTTCTTAGCCCATTTTGGAGCATCCCTACCAACCTTTCACAACACCCTGTCTTGGTTCGTCAAGTACACAAGATTTAATGTTTTCATGCATAAATGAAGCTTGTCAAGCATAGCTTAATTCATCCCCCTCATAGGTTGTCCATCCAGACTTTGTCCAGTTGTAGGCTGAGTAGCTTCCCCAATAAAATTATGCATTTCTAGAGGGCAACTGGCCTTCCCTCCAAAAATTGTGCAATTTTGTCTGGAAGCTTTCTGGGCCCTAGAATTGTGCAATTCTTCCAACCATCACTCCCAGTAGAAATTGGCCAAATTTCCCCAGTAGAGTTGCTCAGCCCAGAACTTGCACAAATATGGGCAAAAATTAGCTACTCTACCTAAAAATTGCGCAAACCTCCTGAGCAATTAGCCCAGCTCCCAACCAGAAATGCACATTTTTCTTAAGCAATTTAGCAGCTACATGCATGAGTAGTCTGGTTCACCAGATCCACCCAGGACAAAGGAAACCTAACTTGCATGAATGCATGACTTGCTCTTCCCAGAATAGAAGAAGGTAACATGAAAAATGCATCCCATGATTGAAGGAGCTATTTTTAGCAGACGAAGGTTACAAGAAAAGTTGTTTTCAAAGTTTCCCTCCAAGTGTCATTTTTTTCTAGATTTGTGGCATTCGCGTCATGAGCCCAGAATTATTTATTCGATGCATCATAGCTCATTGTTTCACATCAATATGGGAGCTCTGACATCCCACAGCACATCCAAGACTCTTCAACAAATCCGACTCAGCTATTCATGAGTAAGTGGCCTCAACTTGTCTTTTTCAGCATTTTTGCTACTTTTTGTATATTCACCTTTGTGAGTGTTGTTTTCTTGGTTTCTTTTAATTCTTGTTATTGTTTACATGTATACTAGCTTTTCCTCGCTTTGTTTTAGTTTTCGTTGGTATCTCACTGTTGTCATGTGCATGAAACTGTTTTGAACGAATGTTCGCCAAACCGATGAACTGCTTCACCCACATGCATGTTGATCTATTTGTTGAATCTTTGATTCATGTTTTTCATGCATTGTAAATCGCTTTTGCTTTCACTTAGTGTCACTATGCATTCAGTTTCTTATTTGCTTTCAGTTGCACATCGGTGAGTCGGGCCAACCTTGGCCTGGACTCTTCCTTCACTAAGACAACATTGTGCAATCTGGGGAAGGATGGTTCTGCCTTCATCTCTAGAAATGTGCATTTTTTCCCAGCATTGGCCTCTAGGACTATTTTGTGCATTTGTGAAGGACAGTGACTGTTGGCCTAGGAAATTGCACAATTTAATCGTTGGGCCTGCAATCCTTCCCAACTAGAATTTTTCATTGTGCAATCCTAGTAGCCAATAGCCAGCCAGTCTGGATTGCGCATTACACAGATCAAGTAGCCAGTCCTGCCTCCCAGACATAGACTTTTTCATAGTTCTGGCATCTAGTTACCTATCCTCCCATAATAAATTGTGCAATCTTTCCCATTAGTTTCCCAGGTATGTGTTGTGTCATTCCCTAAAGTTTCTTTGTTTTCACTGACAGATTTTTTTCCGTGCATGTTTCTTGTCTCTAGATGTTTCAGGTATTCATCTATCTCAATGGCTTCCAAGAGAAAAGTATCTGAGGACACTAATGGAAATGGAGCTGGCGCAATAGCTAAGAAAAAGTCTATGTCTGGGAGGCAGGACTG
>Ga0115851_100268_pt1 | contig 20817 bp, 18 predicted proteins | sample InSIn2gowninarea_FD_83865 | JGI IMG/M metagenome (GOLD analysis project Ga0115851, IMG submission 83865)
TGGGAAACTTTGGTTCGGTAAAAACTCGCCCGGAAATTGTAAATTCTTCCTTTGTTTCGTCAATTTGGGCAATTTTTTCGTAACCAGGAATTGTTTTAGCAATTAGTTGACGGACGTATTGCGGATTTTGCAGTTTTAGCCAATCAATCGGCGTTTCGCCATGCAATCGATGGGCAAGTTGCGTTAAAAATTCCACTTCAGAAATTAAATCTGCGTCTTTAAGGTGGGTTGTACCTTCATCGCTCAATCTCACAAAGTTGTTACCAGATTCGGTTGTTGTTTTGTGGGGATTCTCAAATCGAGCAAATACGGGAATAATTATCGTGTTTTTTCTCCCTAACCCGTGAAAATGTCCGAGATTGGGCTTAGTAGCAAGATAGATAATCGTGTCAATTTTAGATAGGGCGCGTTTTGCCTGGGTAGTGTCAGGATTGGCTGAAAACAAATTTCCCCCCAAACAGATTAAAGTATCTACTTTCCCCTCATCCGCCGCTTCAATCAGCTTGCGCGTATCGTATCCTGAAGCTAAATCAAGACTCCGCCCCAAAAGTTTTTCTAAAGCCGTTTTAATTTCTTTTTTCAGGTGAATAGTTACACCCATAGAACCAAAGCCTTGGACGTTAGAATGTCCGCGTATCGGCATTGTTCCCGCCCCTGCTTTGCCTGCATTGCCTGTAATTAAAGCGGTATTTGCAATACTAAATACATTATCTACACCATTTGCTTGGTGAGTAACCCCCATCGCCCAACCAAAGACAACAGCTTGCGCACTGGCGATGAGTCTAGAAGCGGCTTCAATCTCGGTTTTTGTCACACCGCAAGTATTAGTAATCGTTTCCCAACTGGTAGAAGTAGCGCTCTCTAATACTGCTTCCCAACCTTCGGTATGAGCTTGCAAGTAATCGGTTTTAACTAAACCTTGCTCGATAAGATATTTTTGGATGCCTACAAATAAAGCAGTATCGCTACCGGGAAGTGGTTGTAAGTAGAGATTAGCAATATCTGACCCTACCACCAAAGACTTTAGCGGAAAAGCTGGAGAACCAAACTTAACTAAACCAACTTCCACAATAGGGTTAATAACAATTACCTTACCACCGCGATCGCGCAACTTAATTAGTTCGTTCATTAAACGCGGATTGTTATAAGCGGGGTTTGAACCAGTTAAAACCACACAGTCGGACTTTTCCAAGTTCTCCAAACTTACCATCGAAGTACCAGAACCAAACATCTGTTTGAGTCCAGTAGTTGAGGGCGCGTGACATAAATCCGAACAATCTGCCAAATTATTAGAACCCAACACCCGCATCATTAATTGCAATAGGTACGCTGCTTCATTAGAAGAACGTCCCGAACTATAGGATGCTACTCTCTCCGGCTGTTTTTGAAACGCATCGGTAGCGATATTATATATTTCTTGCCAAGAAATGCGATCGTAATGCGCTTGTCCCTCCCGCAAAATCATCGGAAAGCTAAGTCTTCCTAATCTATCAGCTTGGTAAGAAGTCAGCTTTTGCAACTGTGCGATAGTATTGTCCGTAAAAACAGAAGCAGGGACGGGTGGTTTAATTTCTGCCGAAATCGCCTCCACACTTTTCATACAGCGCTGGAGTTTTTCGCTGTTTTCGTTAGTAAAGCCGCCTTTTTGCCCTCCCGTTCCCCACGCACAAGATAAGCAAGCACTTTTGTGTAGTAAAGTTTGCCAAAGTTTCGCCCCTTCTGGTGACAGCGTATGTTTTGCCCAATACTCAATTATTGGTAAACCGCCCCCAATATCTGGTGTTGCGTCGTTTTTATCTTCTAGGAGTGGGTTAGATTGATTACCAGTTTTATCTACATCCATACCGCTTATTTTTCCTAGAAGAATCGAATTAATAATATTTTAAGCGAAGTCTTCAGCGTCATAAGTAACAATTGTTTTAAATACCTCCTAAGACCTATGAAAAAATTAACCCGCCGCACTTTTATTGCTACAGCTACTTTGACTACAGGTTTCGCTTTAGCCGTGCAGCCTATTTCTGCCAAAGTAATTACTACTGATTCAAAGGGATTAATTGCCGGAATGGTCAAGATTCCAGTCAAAGATGGCGAAATTCCAGCTTATCGAGCAATGCCTAATAGGGGTGAAAATTTCCCCATCATCTTAGTAATTCAAGAAATTTTTGGCGTACACGAACATATCCAAGACGTTTGCCGTCGGTTTGCTAAACTTGGCTATAGTGCGATCGCACCGCAATTATTTATCCGTCAAGGCGACGTTTTACGCTTAAGCAATGTTGACGAAATTCGTAAAGTAGTAGCCAAAGTACCCGACGAGCAAGTTTTGTCCGATCTCGATGTAACGGTAAATTGGGTTGTAAAGTCAGCAAAAGGTAATGTTAATAGGTTAGGAATCACAGGCTTTTGTTGGGGTGGACGCATTACTTGGCTTTACGCCGAGCATAATCCTAAAGTTAAAGCTGGTGTTGCTTGGTACGGTCGATTAGTGGGCGAGCAAACTGTTTTAACTCCAAATCATCCTGTAGATATCGCCTCTAGCTTAAAAGTTCCGGTACTAGGGCTTTACGGCGGTAAAGATGTAGGCATTCCTGTAAAAACTGTAGAAGAAATGCGCCAAGCTTTGAATAGTAGCAATAAGTCGCAAATTGTTATTTATCCTGAAGCCCCTCATGCCTTCTTTGCAGACTATCGCCCCTCCTACCGCGAAAAAGAAGCAAAACTTGGCTGGCAGCGCTTACAAGCCTGGTTTAAGCAGCATGGAGTTTAAGATTTATCTGTAATCCATTTACGCTGAGAGCTATATTGACCGTGTACATTGACCAGATAAGGCATTATGTAGGTCAAGATTACCGAAATCCAGCGATCGCTTGTCATCTCCCCTCGCATAAATGCCAGCCCATGATTGACTAAAAAGAGCAAAGAACCGACAAATACCGCCGTTTTTAAGCCTGTTGGTATAAATTTTGGATTCGCCAGACTGAGAATATACCCTTTCAAACTAGCCACGATCGCAATCAGCCTCAGATTATATCCTAAGTAGACCAAAGAATCGGGAGCTTTTGCTGTTATCCAAATTACAGAAATTGCAATCTAGCGGGCTTTGGCAATAAAAACTATGGCATGGCGCTCATCTGCTCTAAATTCAACACCTTAGCTAATTCTTCTTCCGTCATCAATTCCCGTTCTTTGACAATTTGCCGCAAAGATTTACCTGTTTCTAGAGATTCTTTAGCTACGGCGGCGGCGTTGAGATAGCCAATGTGGGGATTTAAAGCAGTAACTAAGGCAAGACTACCTTCGGCGTAACTTTGACAGCGACTTTTATTGGCGGTAATTCCAACAATACAACTATCCGTCAGCGCCGCGATGGTATTACCCAATATTTCAATGGATTGAATTAAATCGTAGGCAATTAAAGGCATCATGACATTTAACTCTAATTGACCTGCTTGGGCAGCAAGAGAAATCGCACTGTCGTAACCCATCACCTGAAAACATACCATTGCGGTCATTTCTGCCATTACGGGATTATATTTTCCTGGCATAATAGAAGATCCGGGCTGTACGGGTGGTAATTGAATTTCTTTTAATCCAGTTTTAGGGCCGGAATCCATCAACCGCAAATCGTGGGAAATTTTAATCAAATCTTGAGCTAAATTGCGAATTGCCCCAGAAACATTCACGAAAGGAGCCATACTTTGCATTGCTGCCATCATGTGAGGGGCGCTTTGTAAGGGCTGGTTAAGTAATTCGGACAATACTTCGGCTACGCGCCTACTATATTTGGGGTGAGTATTTAACCCCGTACCTGCCGCGCTGCCTCCCAATCCTAGTCGAGTTAAATCTGTTTGTGCTAATTCTAAGCGTGTTTTATGTTCGGTAAGAATTTGCGCCCAAGCGCGGAAGTTTTCGCCAAGTCTGACGGGAACTGCGTCTTGCAAGTGAGTTCTGCCGGATTTGACTATGTCGATAAATTCTTCAGCTTTAAGATGTAATGCTGAAATCGCTTTATCCAATGCTGGGTACAAAGTCCGCCTTAGTGCCAACAAGCCCCCAATCCGAATTGCTGTCGGAATTACATCGTTTGTAGATTGCCCGTAATTGACATGATCGTTGGGGCTAACTTTTTGATAATTGCCCTTTTCTTCCCCTAAAATCTCTAAAGCGCGATTGCTTAATACTTCGTTGACATTCATGTGGTGCGAAGTTCCCGCTCCAGCTTGATAAATATCTACTACAAATTGATCGCGTAAGTTACCTTTTAATATCTCCTCCGCCGCCTGGACAATCGCTTCGGTAATAGCTTGAGGAATACAGCCAAGTTCTCCATTTACAATGGCTGTAGCTTTTTTAATTGTCACGCAGGCATCGACGTAAGTCGGTAGGGGTTTAATCCCACTAATCGGAAAATTCTCGATGGCGCGTAACGTCTGAATGCCGTAATAGGCACTGCTTGGAATTTGTCGTTCGCCCATCGAATCGCGTTCGACACGAAACTCAACACTTTGATGATCGATCTTGGTCATTTTTTGGGAACTTTAAATATAAAATCAGTCTTAAGTATGATGCTAAATATTATGATGTTAACCCCAAGTTTAGAAGCAGAATTTTTATTTCATCAAGGAGTACACCAAGTCAAGGCAGAGAAGTACGAAGCAGCGATTTCTTGTTTTACTCGCGCCTTAAGATATAAACCCGATTATAGCGAGGCTTTGTCCCAAAGGGGTTTTGCTTTGGGTTGTTTAGGACGACACGAAGATGCAATTTCTAGTTTTGACCGCGCTTTGACAATTCGCCCCGATGCTTGCTGGTTGTGGCACAATCGCGGCATTGCTTTAGGTAAGTTAGGGAAATATATTGAAGCGATTAACAGCTTCGACCGAGCTTTAGAATTTAACCCCGGTAATTCTACAGTGTGGCACAATCGCGGCATTACTTGGAATGACTGCGGCGTTTTTGAAAAAGCTGTTGCTAGTTTCGATCGCGCTTTGCAACTACAACCTAATGCTTACTGGGCTTGGTACAACCGAGGGACAGCTTTAAAACAGTTGCAACGCCACGAGGAAGCCTTAAATAGTTTCGATCGCTCAATTGAGTTTAAACCCGATGGTTTCTTAGCTTGGTATCACCGAGGCTTAATTTTAAGCGATTGGGGTAAGCATGAGAAAGCTTTGGCGAGTTTTGACCGGGCTTTAGAAATTCAGCCAGATTGCAATCGGACTTGGTACAACGTGGGTTTAAGCTTGGGAAAAATGGAATGTTACGAAGAAGCGATCGCCGCTTTCGATCGAGTGCTAGAGTTAAAACCTAATGACTATTGGGGATGGTTTAACCGAGGAATCGCTTTAGAACAGATGGGGCGACAAGAAGAAGCAAACATCAGCCACAATAAAGCGATCGCTATTCAGGCGCAGCAACAGCTAGAAACTTGATGAACTTTAGCTTTCCATTAAAAATAGTTGCACGGGATCTAAATATACAAGCCAAGGAAAGGGACGATCTTTCAAAACAGCCCACTTTTCTTTAAATACTTCTGCTTGCAGATGGTAATCGTTAATTTGAGTGGGCGGCTTGTGTAGTTTAAGATAAATTGTCATGCGGTGAGGTGTTTCGCTAGTTTGCACGACCCAGCAAGGAAATGTATTTTCCTTTGGGGTATCTCTAAAAATTAATTGATGGGCGCGAATCCCTATATGTTGTGTTTGGCTTGAGTTTGTCTCAGTTACCTGCAAAGTACAATCCCAGTCTATTGCTCGAACTTTTTGGGGTGAAAGAACCTCAGCGCGAGAGAAGTTTTTGCATCCAGTAATTTGAGCGGTAGTAAAGTTACGGGGACGCTCGAAAATACTTTCTTTAGTCCCAGAAGCCGCCAGAGTGCCGTCAGACAGCACCAAAAGATTTTTACAAATTCGATAAACTTCTTCTAAATTATGGGTAACGAATAGCGTTACACCTTGGTAGTTGCTCAAGATAGCAATTAGCTGTTTTTCTAGTTGGCTGCGGAGGTGAGTATCTAAAGCAGAAAATGGCTCATCTAGTAAAAGTACCTCTGGTTGCACGGCTAAAGCCCTCGCTAAGGCTACTCGCTGCTGTTGTCCACCCGATAAGTTTTTGGGATAGCGGTTTTGCAGTCCTTGCAAGTGCATGAGCGTTATTAACTCGTTTACGCGCCGATTTTGGTTTATAGGTAATAAGTGTTGCAAGCCAAAAGCAATATTTTGAGCAACATTCAGGTGAGGAAACAAGGCATAATTTTGAAAGACAAAACCAATAGGGCGATCGCGTACAGGTAAGTTAATTTGTTTAAGCGCGTCAAATAGCACTCGTCCATTTAAAATAATGCTGCCAATATTTGGTTTTTCTAATCCCGCAATGCAGCGCAAAATCATACTTTTACCCGCTCCTGAAGCCCCTAATAATCCGAGGGGATGGTTGTCCGCCGTAAAGTTAACGCTCAAAGTATAATTAGGCAAAGATTTTTGGATATTTACCAGCAAATTATTTTCAATTCTTTTAAAAGTGGGTGTTGGGATTAGAGAATGTTCATTTCTATGTTGGGAGATAGGTTTTTGGGGTAAGTTTGAGGCTTTTGCGCCCCCTAAATCCCCCAAGTTTGAGGGACTTTGACTTCCATTTCCCTCCAAACTTGGGGGGCTTTCTACCCAATAATTTAATCCAAAAGTTGCCCCTAAAGCAATTGCCACAATTACCACCACCCAAACCAAAGCCTCATCTATCTTCCCACCTTCGGCGGCAAAAAATATTGCAATGGGGATAGTTTGAGTTTCTCCAGGAATATTCCCCGCCAACATCAAAGTTGCCCCAAATTCACCTAAAGCACGAGCAAAAGTTAAAATTGTTCCAGCAATAATCCCAGATTTGCTTAGAGGTAAAGTAATTTGCCAAAATACTCGCCATTCGGATGCGCCCAAAGTCCGCGCTGCTGCAAGCAAATTTGCGTCTATTTGTTTAAAGGTTCCTAACGCTGTTTTGTACATTAACGGAAAAGCAACTACAACAGATGCGATCGCCGTTGCGTACCAAGTAAAAATTACTGTAATTCCCAATGGTTGCAACAGTTGCCCTAAACCATTTCTACCAAGTATTAATAGTAAGAAAAAACCTACAACTGTCGGCGGTAAAACGAGCGGAAGCGTAAGCAATCCATCAATTAAGTTTTTACCTTTGCCACGATAGTTAAATATCCACCAAGCCGTAGCAATTCCTAAAAAAAATGTAATTACTGTAGCTATAAAAGTAGTTTTAAGAGATATCCAAAGCGGAGATAAATCTAAATTCATGGAATATACATATATCTAATTTAATTATTCTCAACTTTAGTAAAACCATACTTTTTGTAAATATTATCAACTTTTTGGCTTAGTAAAAAATCTGTAAAACCTTTGGCTTGAGTAACGTTTTTACTACTTTGAATAACTGCAATAGGATACACTACTAAAGAATGCGATTTCGCGGGGGCAGTGGCAACAACTTTTACTAATTTTGACTGTCTAGCATCAGTAATATAAACAATACCTGCATCAACATTTTTTGTTTCTACATAACTTAAAACCTGACGAACATCTTTCGCAAAAACAAATTTTGGTTTAGTAAGGTCAAGCACTTGAAAGTAGCTTAAAACTTCCTGGGCATATTTTCCCGCAGGTACACTATTGGGTTCGCCTAAAGCAATTTTAGCAATGCGATCGCTTTTTAAATCGGTAAAGCTAGAAATGTCCTCTCCATTCTTCGGTACAATCAATACAATTTGATTGCCAAGCAGATTTTTTCGCGTGTCCGCAAGCAGTAATTTTTTACTTTCTAAAGCATCCATTTGTTTAGCCGCCGCCGAAATAAATATATCTACAGCCGCACCTTGTTCAATTTGTTGCTGTAAAGCCCCAGAAGCACCGAAATTGTAAATAATTTTTACGTCGGGCTGCAATTTAACATACTCTTTTTGTACTTCTTCTAGCATATTTCGCAAACTCGCCGCCGCCGATACAGTCAACGAATTTGATTGTTTTGGAGTGCAGCTTATTAGTAATACAAGTAGGAAGGCGATCGCACTTAAATATAAACTTAGTTTTTGTCTCATCAATCTTTAATTGCCACTATCCGCAAACGGCGGTAATCTGCGAACCACGTACCATTTTTATATAAAAATGGACGCAACTGTTCTTGTACATTAGATAAAATTCTAGCTTGCGCTGCTTGCGAAAAAGTAGCTAAGGCACTATTTATAAACATTTTGAGCCAATTAACTATTCCTTCTTCTCCATCTAAAGGCGCTGGACGCGAAAATAAATTTGCAAAAGTCAACTCAAAACCTTGTTTTTCTAACAAACTGCCATACTCGGCAATACTGGGAAAGTAATTAGGATTTAACACTTCTTCAATGGCAGAATTTTCATTACAAATTGCTTGTTTTAATGCAGTTTGAATTAAATTAATGTTTCCTTTTCCGCCAAACTCTGCAACAAAACGCCCACTATGTTTAAGCGACTTCCAAACCCCATCAACAACTTTTTCTGGTTGCTTAATCCAGTGCAACACGGCATTAGAAAAAACTGCGTCATATTCTGCTTTAAAGTCTAGGTTTATTGCGTCCACAACAGCAAATTTTAGCTTGGGGTAATTTGTTTGTGCTTGCAAAATCATTGTTTCTGCACTATCAACGCCCAGCACTTCCGCGCCGCAATTAGCAATTTCTTGAGTTAGATGTCCCGTCCCGCAACCAATATCTAGTATTCGTTCCTCTGGTTGCGGCGCTAATAACTCTATTAAATCTGTAGCCAATTGAGAGACAAATTTATGCTTAGTATCGTATAAGTTGGCGTTCCATTGTTGAACATTGCTATTCATGTTGTAAGGTGGGTACAAATCTAATTTATGTATATCAGAAATGCGATGGAAGCCGATTTAAAGGCGATCGTTGCTATTTATAATGCTTCAATTCCCGGTCGTTTAGCAACGGCAGATTTAAACCCCGTATCGGTAGAAAGTCGCCGTGATTGGTTTTACCAGCATTCCCCTACTAGCCGCCCCATTCTGGTCATGGAAATAGAAAGAGATATTTTAGGAGGATGGCTGAGTTTTCAATCATTTTACGGACGACCAGCCTATCAAGCAACCGCAGAAATTAGTATTTACGTCTCCCCTGCCTACCAACGTCAGCGCGTGGCGTACAAGCTGATAAAAAGCGCGATCGCTCTTAGTCCCAATTTAGGCTTAACTACCCTGGTCGGCTTTATTTTTGCCCACAATCAGCCCAGCATCAAATTATTTGAGTTATTTGGCTTCCAAATTTGGGGACATTTGCCTCAAGTAGCTAATTTAGATGCAATTGAACGCGATTTATTAATTATGGGTCGTAAAATAACTTAAAATAACTTAACAGAAGTTCTATTTTAACTAATTACCTGTTTTAATTGCTGATTGGGAGTAAAACTCCCCAGCCTTAATTTGTGGTGGTTTACTTCAAGAGGCTTCTGCTACAGCTACAGCTACAGCTAATTTTATCAGCAAGGGATTTGAGAATAGTTGCTTGCTCAATCGGTGTTATTTAGGTATTCATGACTACATCAGAGATCAATTTTCAGAGCGTACCATCTGCTATTTCTAAGTCAGATATCAGTCTCAAAGATATTATCAAAACTTTACCAAAAGAGTGTTTTCAGCAAAATCAGCGCAAAGCTTGGTCTAGAGCAATCGTTAACGTGTTAATGGTGGGCTTAGGTTACGCAGGACTTGCTTTTGCTCCCTGGTACTTCTTGCCTTTGTTATGGGTGTTTACAGGTACGGGACTAACGGGATTTTTTGTAGTTGCTCACGACTGCGGACATCGTTCTTTTGCAAAACGCCGTTGGGTAAACGATTTGGTTGGGCATATATTTATGATGCCGTTAATTTACCCTTTCCACGGCTGGCGAATTAAGCACAACCATCACCATAAATACACCAATCACCTCGATCTTGATAACGCTTGGCGACCCATTACCCCCGAAAAATATGAAGGTTGGGGAAGCTTTAGACAATCAGTGTTTCAAGGATTTGCCAAAAATCGTTTTTGGTGGGTAGGATCTATTGCTCATTGGGCGGTCACGCACTTTGATTTGTCAAAATATCAACCCAAAGAACGCTCCTATATCAAGCTATCAGTTACTGTTGTAGTAGTTTTTGCCGCGATCGCATTTCCATTATTAATTGCCACGACAGGTATTTGGGGTGTTGTCAAGTTTTGGTTAATGCCTTGGCTGGTGTACCATTTCTGGATGAGTACCTTTACTTACTTTCACCATACAGCGCCGGATGTAATGTTTGAAGAAGATAATAAATGGCAAGCTGCGATCGCGCAATTATCGGGTACGATTCACTGCAACTATCCGCGTTGGGTAGAGTTTCTCTGTCACGATATCAACGTCCACGTACCGCACCATATTTCTACGGCGATTCCGTCTTACAATTTGCGCTTTGCTTATCGCAGCCTTCAAGATAATTGGGCGGCGTATTTGCATGATGAATGTAAATTTTCTTGGGCTTTGATTAAAGACGTTACAGATAAATGTCATCTTTACGACGAACAAGATTGCTATCAATCTTTCTCGGAGTATCAGCAATCTAAGCAATAATTCTTGCTAGGGTCTTAGGTTGAGATAGAGGCGTAATCTAAATGCCTCTATCTCAGCCAAGTTCAAACAATTACCGTATTTTCACTGACTAAAAATATATGAGTTTTTTATTTCTACGCGATCGCTCGGTATAATCTTAAACCTTATGCAGGCATACTAAAAGTAGACTTAATGAAATAAAAATTAAAAACTATGTCGTTATTAGGCAAACGCCCAAAACTTGGAGATTTCAGTAGTATTGTCTGCCTAAAATCCCTAATTGTTGGGGTAGAAGAAACTTTAGGTAGCAAAGCTACAGAAGTTGCCTTAATTGCTGCTGGTCGTTCTCGTGGTAGAATGCTCGCTCAAGAGTTAAAAATGATAGGCACATCAGATGATTTGACCGATATCGCCCAAAAGATGGCGCAAGCTTTAGGTACAAATGGTACTCGCCTCTGTATAATTGACAAGATTACCCAAGAAGGCAACGTGATTAAGGTCTACACTTCAGAAACGGTATGCTCGGCGGGAGAACCTCAAGGATCGCCACGTAAGTGTACTTTTACCTTGGGTGCAGTTTGGGGAGCGCTAGAAGATATCTTACATAAGCGATTAGATGGCTCACATACTGAGTCTGTCCTGCGGGGTAGCAAGTATGATGTGTTTGAATTTACTCCTAAATGGTCAGTAGATATCTAGCTATTACGCTGAAACTGTTTACTTTTTACGTTACTTGGGCGGCGATTTGTCTAACCACCGTCAAAGCCGAATAACTAACTCCGGCAGTTCCTTCACCAGGATGAGTAGAATCGCCGACTAACCATAGATGTTTAATCGGGGTACGGTTGGCAAAACCAAAAGGGCCAAAAGTAGGTATTCTTTGCCCAATCCCACCCACAACGCCTAAATCGCGGGCTGTATACCGGGCAAAAGTACGAGGGGTTGCAGCTTCTTGGTACTTAATTGTTTCGGGGGTGAGGTGGAAAAACTGCCCTAGTTTTGCGATCGCACTATCGGTATATTCTTGCTTCATTGCTTCGTAATCGCCCCGCCACCAAGGGTGAGGATCGACAAAAGATGAGGCGATAATAGTAGCAAAGCCATCGGGGGCGCGTCCGTCGCCAGGGTGACTGACGGATACAAACAAGGAATTATTTTCGCCAATAACTCCTTCCTTGTCATAGAGAAACTGCAAGTGTGGCGGACAATTAGCCGGAATTGCCTCTTGTTTTACGCCTAAATACACGACAAAAGCGCCGGATGCTTGGGGGAGTTTTTCTACTCGCCGAGCGTAACCTTGGGGTGCATTTTCGCCTAATAATTGCACTAAGTTTTGCACTGTGACATTCGCAACTATTTCATCGGCGGGTTGCGTCCATACTTCACCATTTTTTTGATTGCGAATTACAACCCCAGTGGGTTTACCGTCTTTTACTTCGATGCTTTCAACAGTATGACGCATCAATAACTTACTGCCGTCTCGTTCTAAAGCAGCTACCAATAAGTCGCTTAATACCTGCATACTACCTTGCAAGTGAAATAATCCTTGGGGTAATTGGGAAACATTTAACGCCGTTGCAGCATACAGTAGCGCTGTTTCTTCCGCATTTACTTGAGAATAAAGCTTGAGTTGCAAGTCAAGAAAAGTCCGCAAACGGCGATCGCCCTCTAGTCCATAGCCCCGCAGCGCATCGCCTACAGTCGTAAAAGTATAGGGTAATGTAATCAGCGTTCCAGGGCGTACAGCCTGCGTTAGCTGCCACAGATCCCACAAATTGCGGGGAGGTAGCACCGGATCGCGTCCTTGAAATGCCCAACTTGCTTTAAATAAATCTTCCAATAATTTCCAAAAATCTTGACTTCCAGGAAACTGTCTTAACCTTTCTTCTTGCCACTTTTCCCGGCTTCTCCATACGTTTATCGGCTCTTTTTCCCCCGGTAAATATACCGCGCAAGCCGGATCGCAAGGTGTAGCTAGGGGTAAATCTATCTCTAATTCTGAGAAGATACGATGATGAATCCCGCCAGGTTCTAGACCCGCTACTTGAGTTGCACCCACATCAAAGGTAAACCCAAGACGTTTAAAAGTAGAAGCACAGCCGCCAGGAACTATAGCTCGATCTAAAATTATCACTTCATAGCCGCGATGTGCTAGTAATGCCCCCGCCGTTAAACCGCCAATTCCCGCCCCAATTACAACAATGCGAGATTTATTACTTTTTGCTGGGCTAGGCATAAATGAATATGAAAACGTACTATATAAAACTTAACATTATTCAAAATTTACGTCAGAAGTTATTAAACTGTGGATTGCACCGCCGCAAATAAATAGCTATGGCTATAAGTAATCAAAGAAAAGTGAAAGCATTAGAAGAATTAGGGCGCGTTCAATTATCCAAAAGCTTTTTTATGCGGGAGTTTCTTTATTCGGAAATTGCTCAAATAGAAAACCTTAGTAATATGCCCGAAAATCCAGAACTTGCGATCGCCTCTGGTAAAAATTTGTGCGAAAAAGTATTAGAACCAATCCAACAGCAGTTAGGACGCATCAGCATTCGTTCGGCTTATCGTTCCCGTAAAGTGAATGAAAAAGGTGCAGAGAACAACAATCAATATAACTGTGCAACAAATGAATCAAACTATGTTAGACATATTTGGGATGTTAGAGACGCAAACGGTTATATGGGCGCGACAGCTTGCATTATTGTCACTTCATTTATTCCTTACTACGAAAGAACGGGAGACTGGACGGCTTTAGCTTGGTGGATTTGCGATCGCATTCCTGATTACGCGGATTTAGAATTTTTCTCTAAATACGCAGCCTTTAATATTAGCTGGCATGAGAATCCAAACTATCCTAAGTCTATCTACAGTCACATAAAAGACCCACACACCAATAAAAAAGGGTATCTAACAAAGGAAGGAATGAGCAATTTTACAGGTTCTCATGCAGAATTTTATCAAGAATTTGTCCAAGATCTGATAATGAAATAGAAATTTATCGCAATGGTCGTTGGAGGTTCTTAGAATGAAGCCTGACTTTACTACAATGACTAAGATGGAACTCCGGGCTTATGTGGTTGCTCATCCAAGCGATCGCTCTGCATTTTACGCCTTTGCCTTCCGCTTTACAGCAAACGTATCTTCCGAAACCTTTACTTTACCTCAATCACCCGATGAATTTGAACAAGTCGCAAAATTAGTTCAGCAGAAAGTTGAACAGTTGAGAATGAAGTAAGTTAAGTTTGTTTTAAACGATCTACGATTAACTTTTTCGTAAAATGAACTCATCGATTATTGACCAAGTTTTTGAACGATTGAAAGTAATGCCTTAAAGCTTACAGCAACAAGTGCTTGACTTTACAAAGACTTTAACAGACTCAACTACTGTAAAAGGTGTCCTAGGTTCTCAACTACTAAGATTTGCAGGTACTATCCCACAAGACGATCTTAATTTGATGAGCAAAGCTATCAACTCTGGCTGCGAACAAGTAGATAGCAATGAATGGTAGTTACTTGCTAGATACAAACATTGTTATTGCGCTGTTCGCAGATGAGATAGAAGTTAAAAACAGCCTTGCAACGTAACGAAGTTTTTATTTCCAGCATTACGGTTGGTGAATTGTGCTATGGCGCAAAAAAATACGCTCGTTCAACGGAGAATTTGGAGCGGAGCAAAAATTTTGTCGCTAGTATTACGGTGCTTGGATGCGATATAGAAACTGCTTATCGCTATGGAGAGGTTAAAAATAAGCTGCGTTATAAAGGCAAACCACTACCTGAAAATGATATTTGGATTGCTGCTATTACACTTCGATATAATTTTACGCTTGTTACCCGCGATGCTCATTTTCGGGAAGTTGAAAATCTGCAAACTGTTATTTGGTAAATTGCAAGGATAAGCAGCATAAAGCGTAACTATGGGCGAAATTGAACAAAAATCTAATAACTGGCACGGCAGCCTTAACTTAGTTTATGCCCAGCAGCAGGGAAAAACACAGGTAATTCATAGTCAAATGAAAGCGCCGCTAAAAGTACAGCGCCCGTTCTATCCAGAAGGGGAAATTTGTCATAGCGTAGTGTTGCATACGGCGGGGGGAATTGTCGGAGGCGATCGCAATTCTCTATCTTTCCACTTGCAACCCAATGCCCAAGCTTTGATTACCACTGCAACGGCAAGTAAAATTTATCGTAGTGATATGCAAGCAAAGCAAAGTATACAGATGCAAGTAGACGCGGATGCTTGCTTAGAATGGTTGCCTCAAGAAACGATTGTATTTGATGGAGCAATTTATCGCCAAGATTTGCACATTGAATTAGCACCAGGCGCTAGGTGGCTGGGTTGGGAAATTACCCGTTTTGGGCGCACGGCGAGGGGAGAAAGGTTTTTAACTGGCGATTGGAAGTCCCATACAGAAGTTTGGCAGCAAGGAGTGCCATTATGGATCGATAGACAATGGCTACCTGGGGGAGAAAAAATTATTGATAGTCCTCATGGTTTAGCAGGATTACCAATTGTGGGTAGTTTAGCTTGGATTGGGCAAGCGGTAGAACCGGAAATAGTAGAAAAAGCAAGGGTTTTGTTTCCTAAGCATAGTAATAGCCAAAGTGGAGTAACTCGCTTACCGATGGGCTTATTGTGTCGTTATCGTGGATCTTCAACAACAGAAGTGCGAAACTGGTTTACAGATGTTTGGCAGTTATTGCGACTTCTATTTTTAGAACGATCTATTTGTCCGCCCAGAGTTTGGCAGCTATAAGGGAATTTATGCAACTTACACCCCAAGAAAAAGACAAATTACTCATTTTTACGGCAGCAATGGTAGCCGAAAGACGCAAAGCAAGAGGCTTAAAGTTAAATTATCCTGAAACCGTGGCTTATCTTTCTGCCGCCATTTTAGAAGGCGCTAGAGACGGACGCACCGTAGCCGAATTAATGAGTTATGGCACAACTTTACTATCGCGCGACGAGGTAATGGAAGGAGTGCCAGAAATGATTGAAGATGTACAGGTAGAAGCCACGTTTCCCGATGGAACAAAATTAGTTACCGTCCACAATCCAATTTTGTAGTTTCAGACAAAGTTATGATTAAACACTAAATCCGGTTCGCTAAAGCTGCGAGTTTCTTCATCTAATACTTTAATCAAGCGGTTGTAAATTTCCTGTGCTTGTTGCGGCGAATCGCCAATACTTGTAACTCCAAGCTTGCCAAACTCTGAAAGGCAACCCATCAGGTGAAAAACTGTACCCGTCTCTGTACCAGAGTCAAAATGCAGCCTGTGAGTTGCAATAATATCCATTAAATCGTTGGGTAATAATCCCTTGTAGCGTTCTTTTTGCAAGTTATCCGTTGCCGTGTAATATTTTTCTCGTCCTTGCTGGCTGTAAAATAGTCCCGTTGAAAGGTCGTAACGTCCATTGGTTAACAGCTTCAAAGTCATAAATGGGTGCGTAGTCCCGCCTTTACGCAAATTGATTTCGATCGCCTGAATGTCCCATTTATCGCCATCACTTCCGGGATGGCGGACGGCAATAAAATCGACGCCAAATCTTTCTAACGAACCTTTGGCTGCCAATATTCTGCCAACTTTTAACCCCAAGTCTTGAATCCGCATTCGGTAAGCAATATCTGCGGGAAAACGGCAACCCAGATAAATTTGTCCATCAGGGCCGCCTAAAATTTGGTCGTGGGTAGATAATATTTCTACTTCGCCATTAGGAGTAATTCTCCCTTGGACGCTAGGACTGCGCTTTTCTTCGCCTTCGATAAATTCCTCAACTATTGCGCCAATTTCGGGAATCCGCCCAGAAAAATTATCCCAGTTTTCCGACTTAGCTTGAAAGCGCATTTGCCCTAATTGCTGCCTAATTGCTGCTTGCTTTTCGGTAGAAGATATATTTTGAATTGGTCTTAAATCGAATAAGGCATTAGCTTCGCCAGAAATTCCTTCATTAAGTTTAACTACCAGGCGTTTCAACTGCGGTTTGCGTTCCCACAGTTCGCTAATAGCTGTAACTAACTCCTCTACATTCCACAAGCTTTCATTAGTACCATCCGGATAAGGAATGCCACCTTCAGCAAAAATTTGTCGGCTACCGCTTTTGGTTCCCCAATTTTGCAAATTAGGATCGGACGCATACAAAGGTACGCCAATTTGCACGGATAAATCTCGTTCCCAATCGGAGGAGTTGTAACAAATCATAAAAGACTTGCCAGGACGCAATGCTTGACGCAGCCGCGCCATTAGCCGGGGACGTTCTAAGATTTTTTGCGTTAGGGGTTTATGGGAAGAATCGTAAGTAGAAAGTAATAATAAGCGATCGCGCGCGTGAGAAAAGGGTATCCCTGGCAATAACTGCAAGTAGTAGTCAATAACGCTGGGATGCAGAGGTTGAGACGTAACATAGATTAAGCGCGTGCGTGGATTTTGCAAGCGAATCAAAGAAAATAATAGCCTTTCTTCGTAGTGGTGAACTCCGTCAATTTTTAGCAACTCCCGCCGATCTAAACTAAGAGAAGGAATTACTAAAATATCTCCATCGCTGCGATCGAAATCCTCTACCGTATGCCAGTGTTCGCGCAAACTTGCCTGCAACTGGCGAAATTTTAATTCTTGTTCTGATAAAAGAGAACTATCTAGTATTTGCATCGCCTCAGCCCTGCCACAATCGCCTATAAATGCGATTTTACTGTGGTTACTGAGGCTTGCAACATACATCTAGAGAACGATTGACGGAATTAAGTTCTAAATAACCGTACCATCCTTGATTACAGCATTTTTCAGCACTACAACAATGCCACTGCGAATATAGAAACCCTGACTTTCTTTCTCAGCTTCTTCAACGCGATCTTTATTAATTATCTGCACGTCGCATCCTATCCGAGCATTTTTGTCAATTATCGCTCTACGAATAGTGCTATTTGAACCAATGCCTAAAGGAACTTGCGTACTTTCACATTGAGATTGTTCTTCGGCAAAAGGTTGATAAAAGTCCGCTCCCATAATTAAAGAGTCGTCAATCACGCACCCTGCTTCTATACGCGATCGCACTCCCAATACTGAATGCTGAATTCGACAATTTTTTAAAATACAACCTTCGCCAATAATCGATTCGGTAACATGGCAATCTAGCAGCTTGCTAGGGGGCAAATAACGCGAACGAGTGTAAATTGGGGCTTCCTCATCATAAAAGCTAAAGGGCGGGTGCGGTTGCTTTGTCAGCGCCAAATTAGCATCATAAAATGCCTCAATCGTCCCAATATCTTCCCAATAGCCATTGAACAAGTAAGCTTGAACGTTAAGCTCCTTCGCCGCCGCCGGAATGATCTCTTTACCAAAATCTGTTTGGTCTAAGGAAGATTTTAATAACTTAATTAAAACTTCTTTTTTAAAGACATAAATCCCCATTGAAGCAATGTAAGGTTTTTGCTGCGCTTGCTCTTTAGTCAATCCCAAAATTGTTGTATCGACTTGCATTTGCCGCAACTCGTCACCTTTGGGCTTTTCGCTAAAGTCAATTATTCGCCCAGCGTCGTCAATTTTCATCAACCCAAAATCGGAAGCCAAACGCTCGGAGATGGGAACTACCGAAAGAGTTATGTCCGCCCCCGTTTCGCGGTGGCGTTGCACGAATAAGCGGTAATCCATGCGATACAGATGATCGCCCGATAAAATCAGGTATTCGTCAGCATCCCATTCTTCCAATAGCCAAATATATTGGCGCACCGCATCGGCGGTTCCTTGGAACCAATTAGGATTTTCTGGAGTTTGCTGGGCGGCTAATACTTCAACAAAGCCATCAGTAAAACCAGGAAAGGTATAAGCACGAGCAATATGGCGATTGAGAGAAGCGGAGTTAAATTGCGTCAATACATAAATTTTGTAAATTTCTGAATTGATGCAATTACTAACAGGAATATCGATGAGGCGATATTTGCCTGCTAACGGTACGGCGGGCTTGGCGCGTAGCTTGGTGAGGGGGTAAAGCCGAGTGCCTGCACCGCCCCCTAAAATGATCGATAATACTCTTTTCATAAATAACTGCTTTTACTGCCAATCAACTCCCAAGTTTAGTGTCTGACTGTGTGGGGCAGTTGGCAAGGGGGGGAAGAAATTTAGTATTGATAGGTAAGGAAAAAACTCAGCTATTAGCGGCTTTGGGGTAAACAATTCGCTTGTGGTGAAATTGCAACCAAACTTCAACAAAGATTTCGGCAATGCGAGACATTTGGGCGCGGCTTAATCCTGAATCGATCATTTGATTATCTTGCCAGCGCGATCGCAATATTTTATTCACCATCGCTAAAGCTTCTTCGTAAGTCGCATCTTTGAGGCTGCGTAACGCCGCTTCGCAAGCATCAGCTAACATCACAATTCCAGTTTCCGGCGATTGCGGAATTGGCCCATCGTAACGAAAATCGCTTTCGGCAACAATAACCGCCGAGGGGTTATCGGCTTCGGCGGCGGCTAATTGCTGGGCTTGGTAATGAAAATAAGCAATTAAAATTGTGCCTTGGTGTTCGGGAATAAAAGCTCTAACAGCTTTAGGCAAGCGGTGTTTGCGCGCCATAACTAACCCTTCACTGACGTGCTTTTTAATAAGTTCTGCACTCAACCAGGGGTTATTAATGCGATCGTGCTTGTTTGGGCCGCCCATTTGATTTTCAATAAATCCTTGAGGATCGTGCAACTTGCCAATATCGTGATAGAACGTACCTGCCCTCACTAACTCTACATTGCAAGAGAGTTCTTTAGCTGCTGCTTCCGCTAAAGTTGACACAAATAAAGTGTGTTGAAAAGTCCCCGGAGCGTGCGTTGCTAGGCGTTTTAAGAGCGGTCGATTGGGATTTGCAAGCTCTGCTAAACGAATGGGAGTAACTAGGTCAAATAGATACTCTAGGTAGGGGCTTAAGCCGATCGCCACAATACTCCAAGCTACCCCTGAAAGCCCTACTAATCCCGCTTGTTGCGAAGTTTCGTACCAACCAATATTTTTTTGATTAAGCAGAAAATCAATGGGCAAGTAAGTAATTGCTTCAATTACACCAACGGCAACTCCTAGTAAAGCCAATTCTTCGCGCGATCGCATTTTTCCGGCAAAATTACTAGCAAGTAGTCCCCCTACCGTCCCTGCCAGTAAATACTCAACATTCATGCCCAAGCTTGCGGGTAATAGCAATGTTACAAGCGCGATCGCACTAAACCCTAAAGAGCGACCGTAAAAGCTACCTAATAACAAGCCAATTGCTGGTAAACTACTATACTTAAATCCTAAAGTAGCCAGCAAAATCGTACCTAAAATTAGTAATATAACTAAAATGCGATCGCGCCCGTGCAAAGTACAGCCAAGTTGCCTTTTAATTAGGGCAAAAACGCCTAAAGCTCCGGTTACAAAAATTCCCAGTTTCAGCAAGCTGTACCAGCGAATTTCTCGCCGACTCAAATCAAAACGATCTAGCAATACAAAGGCTGCACGGTCAATTTCTTGCCCAGCTTTAACAATAGTTTCTCCTTGCTGCACTTCTAATATCACGGTATTTACAGCTTGAGCAGCTTGTTCGGCACGAGCTTTTGTTTTAGCAACGTCTTCAACCAAGTTTGGTTGCAAAACATTAATGAGTAGTTCCTTTGCCCACGATTGTGCATTTTTTGGTAACGCCCCTTTAACATCAGACGATTTTAGTTGTACATCTACGGCAGCTTGAATAATATCTGTTGGTAGTCCCGGCGCAATTCCTTGGGTTAAAATGCGATTGGCGCTACTGTTAATTGCTGTTTGGGTTTCTTTCCACTCCTCATCTGACAATTCCAATAATAACTCATCAGATAAAGAGGCAATGCGGTGAGGATTTTGCGCCAGGGTTATTTTGGCTTGGCTGTATTGCTGGCGAATTTGAGTAATTTTATTAATTAAGTTTGTTACTGTTTCTGGCGAATTCCAGCTATGGGCTTGCAATTCTATAATTGCTCTTGCTGTGGGATTATTTGCTGTGGTAGTGGGCGGATTTTTATTAGCTGATTGCGCTTTAAAAGTTGCTACTACCAATTTCCACTCTGACTGCGAGCAGGCGCGCAAGTAACGTTGCCCGGAAATTGATAAGGTTGATGTTTCCACAAAGGGCGGCCCAAACAAGCACGATCGCATTAATAACCCCTGGTTGAGTGCAGAACTTATTAAAAAGCACGTCAGTGAAGGGTTAGTTAT
>Ga0115851_100269_pt1 | contig 20814 bp, 20 predicted proteins | sample InSIn2gowninarea_FD_83865 | JGI IMG/M metagenome (GOLD analysis project Ga0115851, IMG submission 83865)
AGATAATCTCTGGTGCTCAACCACCTCATCACTTCCAGCACAAAACCCTCCTGCTGCAGAAAGTGGTCCAGCCATACTGCCCAATATCATATCCACTTCAGCCGCGTCAACATGCTGATGCTCGGTTCACCAATTCTCCTCCGCTACATCCGCTCCTCGTATCAAAACGATCCCATCCGCAGTGTGGTGGAACTCCTCCTTGTCATTTTTGCGATCCGATACCTCCTTGCGCGCGAATACAGTACGAAACCGGGAAAGGTGAAATTGAGCGAAGAGGAGATTGACGACCTGATCGACGAATGGACGCCTGAGCCGCTTGTCGCGAAGACGACTGCATTTGAGGATGCTGATCTTGATAAACGCGCGGTGATTGTTGGACCGACTGGGCCGAAATCAAAGCTTGCGAATGGGAAAGTGGTCACCAACCTGGCGAGTTACAATTTTTACAACTTGGTTAGCAATGAGCAGTTGAAGGAGCGGGCGATACAGACACTACGCACGTACGGTGTTGGGCCATGCGGTCCACCTGGCTTCTATGGAACGCAGGACGTGCATATGAAAATTGAGGCGGATATTGCTGCTTTCTTGGGGACGACGGCGTGTATCATCTATGCGCAGGCATTCAGCACTGCGAGTTCAGTGATACCGGCGTTTAGCAAGAGGGGTGATATTATCGTGGCGGATAAAGCAGTGAATTACAGCATTCGAAAGGGAATTCAGATCTCGAGGAGCAGTGTGAGGTGGTATGAACATGGAGACTATGCTGATCTGGAGAGAGTATTGGCACGGGTGGAGAAAGAGCAGAGAGACAAGCGAGTTTTGTCAAGGAGGTTCATTGTTACGGAGGGGTTGTTTGAGAACACTGGCGATGTAGTGGACCTTCCCAAGATTATCGAACTCAAATTGAAGTACAAGTTCAGGTTGATTCTGGATGAATCGTGGAGTTTTGGAGTATTGGGCAGAAGTGGAAGGGGGGTGACCGAGCATCAGCATGTTGACGCGGCTGAAGTGGATATGATATTGGGCAGTATGGCTGGACCACTTTCTGCAGCAGGAGGGTTTTGTGCTGGAAGTGATGAGGTGGTTGAGCACCAGAGATTATCTGCTGCGGCGTATACATTCTCGGCTGCTTTGCCTGCCATGAGCGCGGTTACTGCTAGCGAGACGTTGATGATGTTGCAGACACAGCCGGATATTATCGGGACACTAAGAGACAACATCAAAATCATGTGGCAGCAGTTGGACCCTCGGAGTGATTGGATGGTTTGTACGAGTACTCCGGAAAACCCGATTATGATTCTGGTGTTTAAGCAGGAAGTGGTGAGTGCAAGGCGGCTGAACGTGGAGGATCAACTGGGCCTTTTGCAGGAGATTGTGGACGAAGTGAGTACTACTTTCCATGGAAGCAAACGACAGTGCTAATGATGTTTGTGCAGTGCTTAACTCAAGGAGTCCTCATCACTCGAATCAAGACATTGACCGCCGCGGCTTCAGGGGTGAAGACCGACATCTATGTCCATCGACCGGCAATCAAAGTTTGTATGACGAACGGACTGTCGAAGAAGGAGGTCGAGAAGGCTGGCACAACAATACGGCATGCAATCACAAAGATCATGACGAAAAAAAGATGAAAGCGTGTATAACATTCTTGTAATAATAAACATTAGGGACAACAGCCAGGTCGGGACGGCGATGGCGTACTCGGACATAAATACAGTAGATCTGCTACATTAATGCTAATACTTGAAAGTGATCACTTGGTCCCGAATTCGTAGTCAATACATATTGGCTGATGGTTATGCATGTTGAGATGGTCGTTGGCGGTGGTGATGGGATGAGAACAACCGTCAGGCTGATTCAGAGACTCGGAAACGCCAAGTCCGCAGCACGTCGACTTTTCGTCGTCCTCTTCTCTACCAACGACTGTACCATCTCCTTGATATTGGCCCGAAGCTCTTGTTGGTCTTTTGACGATGCTTCGACACTTTGCTCTTTAGTTTGCAACACTGGCAAAGCAATGGCATTTTGTGATCCCCTCCCCGAATTGACTGAAACGGTTCTGATTGCGTTGTCATGGATGACTTCCACCTCCCTTTGAAGCTTCACCAATAAGTAAGCAGAAGAGAACTTACCGACTAAATCATCGACAGCTGATCTCAGCTTGCTTGCCAACTACTACGTGATACCCTCCAGGCTGTATGAAATGGCAGGGCAGTTGCATCTCAAGACGTGGCTGCCTTTCCAGCCTGCTGCTTCATCCCATAAACAGGATGCAAGTCTTCACGATATCATCTTTTTTCATCACTCCCTTTTGTTTTGGAATCGCTCACCTCAAGCTTGACATTGACCTTGTCAGAGCGTCGATATCGTTATAAAGGCTACACTCGTTTATTCCTAGTTCACCTGATATACAGATATTGAGTCAACACTTTACTTCTCTTCTGTTATCACTATTTACTTTGTTGACATATTTTTCCTTGTAAAGCCGACCACAGCCTCGCTCTCCGTTTGTTGTTTTGCTGTCACTGCTCTCCCTGCGCTAGCCGCTAGCCAGTCTGGCAGACATATAAGACCAGCTTCGACAGCACCCTCGATACCCTACGTTCCCTCTTACCAAATTCACACTCTTTACCTACCTACCCTCACCTATTCGGCTTGCATACACACAATCATTCAGATATAAGGTACGAAGTTCCTTACAAGAAACGCTGCCCAGCTCGCATGCACGGACCCTTCACATTCCACGCACAAGCAGATCCCTTCACCCAGCCTCATACCTGGCAACCACAACTATCAACAAAGCGCAACACGAACATCATACATCTCTAAGTTGCCGTACTTCTCTTTGTGCCAGAATCGTCAATCCTTTCTTCCTACCTCGCGCTTCGCCATTTTGGGGAACGAGTCCTTTGTTTCTTCATGTCGTAAACTGACGTTTGCGGTCATCTTATCTTTCTTCTTGTCGCTCTTTTGCTGACCACATTATGCTTCTATAGCTGTCACTCATTACAAAGATAGTCACTCCTTTCAGATCCTTACGACACGACTAGACACAATTACCTAGATCGTAACACAATAGAACCTATCAATGAAGGTTTCAACACTCATTGCTACAGCTGGTCTAGCCTCGACTGGACTAGCTGGTCTCATTGGTGGTGATTGTATGTCCCTGGTTGTCTCAAATCAAGTTCTTTCACTGACATTTTGTAGCTGCGCACAAGAAACTACACAACGTCCGACGAGATGTAACCGAGACACTTACGACTACATTCTACCAAACCATAGTCTGGGTTGACAATAACGGCAAAGTGGTCAGCACCGAGATCAACACTCCTCTGACTTCTAGTCGTGTTGATATCGCATCTTCACCAACAGTAGCCAGCGCTTCGTCTCGGACTTCTGCCGCTACATCTGTTTCTTCGACCACACATACCAGCAAGATTGTTAACGTAGGAGCGGCAGTTCGACCGCACGGAGCTACCTCTCAATCTGGATTGACAACCTTACCACCATCGATCTCCAGTCCAACTGTTGCTGCATCATCCCAAGCATCCCAAACCACATCGGCTAGTTCTTCTGCCGCAAAATCCAGCACGACTGCAAACAATTCGAAGGCTCAAGCTGCAGCTCCTGCTGGTATGGGAATATGCTATGACATGATTGACAATTCAGCACAATGCAAGTCTCAAGCTACAGCCAGTACGGATTTTGCATTTCTCAAGAGCCAGGGCTATGGTATCGTCCATATCTATGGTATCGGCTGCCCTGTTGGTGATTTCATCTCCGCCGCATCTCAAAATGGTCTTCAGCTGCTGATCGGTATCAATCAGATTGCGAATATTGGTAGCGATCTTGGTAAGCTGATCAGCATGGTAAACGGTCAGTGGAGTGTGATTCACACAGTCTACATCGGAAACGAGCTCGTTAACAGCGGTACAACTTCGGCCGATGCAGTTGCCGGAGCTGTTACTCAAGCTCGTGGTACCCTTCAAGCAGCAGGCTACAGTGGTAATGTGGTCACCATTGATACTTTCAACGTGATTGAGAGCAATTCCGTCATCTGCTCTACTTCCGATTACTGTGCAGCAAATGCTCACGCATATTTCGACCCCAATACTGCTGCTGAGAATGCCGGTAACTTCGTCATGAACGCATACAATGCTGTCAAGTCAGCCAATAGTGGCAAGAATGTTATCATCACTGAATCCGGTTGGCCGTACCAAGGTGACTGTAACGGTCTGGCATGTCCATCTGTCGATAATCAGAAAGCTGCTATGAACAGTATCATGAACTCTTTTGGTGGAATGCCAGGAAATGTCTTCATGTTCCAAGCCTACGATGCAGGTTACAAGCAGCCTGGCTCTAAGGGAGTCGAACAATACTTCGGTATTTATGATTCCGATCATTATACTGGCGGCATTGGTCCGGCTTGAGCATGAAGTTGCGACATCATGCTTCAGATTCTACGAATGGAAACATGAAATTGCGAACAGGATTGCTTACTGATGAGTAGCATTTCCGGATTTTTCATTTGTCAGACAACCCTTTGCCAGGCCACATGAGCTTTGGTTAGAGAGCTTTGCGATCGAGAATGCATACATATAACGCGACTGCAACCAGCGTTTGAAACGCCAAAGTCAATTGCAGGACAAGGCAAGCACACAATGTACGAGCTATTACAATTATATGAGCCTGGGAAATGGTCGAGCCTGCAATGTAGCTTCATCACCGCGACAGAACGATGACATGGCAAACCCATCGAGAGATTGTGAAGCAGCGGCTACAGGTCAAGGTTGATGGGGACTTTCCTATACCATGAGATGACACACCTGACCTACGTAGCATGAGAATGCAATGATTACAATACCTTGAACCTTGAGTTTCGTAAATGACTGATTGACGTGTGGTCTGTCGATAAGCACAGTAGTACTTTGCTGATGTTCGAGCCTCATATATCTGTACACTTGTATACAACTTTGCAGTGTGCTTTATATAACAAGTCAGTGCAATTGCATAGTACAAGTCAAGCAAGACACTAGGTGCCTACACTGTACACATGCTAACATTGTGATTCCGAGGCACTTAATCAAGGTTCAGATTCCAGGACCTGATGCTTAAACATCAATTTTGTGTCGTCGTTGTATTGCGTATAGTCGCCAAGAGACTTAACAAGTTGGTTGGAAAGATAGTTGGAACTTGGAGTCCGAGGGTTGGGGCTTGTTGAGAAGATGAGATGGAAGATGGATCAATGAACGATTTGCTTCAACAACAGGCCTCAATTGATGTACTCTATCTGGGTAGTATCCCAGAAAGCTCTGTTGTTGAGAACTCCAGTGTTTATGAGATCACGAATTACAGTATTATGGTGGGTTGGGGATATTGTGTTTTTGATGTTGGATTGGCTGACTACTTGTGTGTTTGTGTGTGGGTGTGTGTGTATGTATGTATGTATTTTAAGGACTATTGGAAGATTTGCTACTTGTGGTTGTTTTCTTTGGGGGACCATAGGAAGGGGATATGCATATGTATATGTCTTATGTACAGGAGATGACACAGTAGATACAATAGATACAAGAGATACAAATTGTGCTGCTTTGCGCGCCCGCTTCGCATTGAAAGGTCCGGTTTCATGGACAATTTCAGTGCTGTGCTGTGCTGTGCTGTTCGTGCCTCGCTGACTGATGGAGATGGAGAGCCTTTGAGTTGATTCATGGACATATTGACCTGAACTGGACCCGGATCATGGTCTAGCCAAGCTATCTAGCCAAGCTATCTAGCCATTTAGCGATCTAGAGCTTCGATTTCTCACCACTGCTGGAAGATCCCTTAGGTTGGTTATAAACCGGATCATCAGCAATAGGTTGCTTCACACTATCATCCTTCGAACTCGACCCTCCCTTCTTGTTGTCAAGTTGTTCCGGGTTCGCAAGACCATACGAATCATGGGGTTCTGCACCTGACGGGGATTGAGATTGGGCTTGGGGTTTCGTTTCGGTGCTCGATTGTGACTTTTGGGATGATTGTTCTGATTGGGGGGCTAGGCCGTAGGAGTTGTGGGGCTCGGCGCCGGAGGGGGATTGGGATTTGCTGTTGGAGTTGTCGGACATGGTGATGGATTGTGGTTGTAGTGGTTGTGGTGAGTTGTGAAGAGGGTATTGTACTGTATGGTGGTTTATGGGTTGCTTATGTAGGAGGTCATTTATGGGATGACGAGTGCTGTTCTGTGGTGGATCGTGTTAGTTGATGTTAGCTATTTGCGGGGTTTGGTGTGTGGAATGATGTTATGCCTGTGGCTCGGTGGCTTTGTCGAGTGGTCGGTCGGAGGTTGCGGGATAAACTTCCGTTGCTGAGAACCTCGGTAGAAACTTGACCATCACTGTGCTATGTGTGTAGGGGGTTTTGCAGCTGTTGAGCTCTGTTTTGTTCGCGTCTTCATAGTGCTTGAGAGTACGGTAATTCTAGTCTGCAGAATGGACCGACAACTGCACGTTGTGATCATGAAGGCGCAGGCATCAAATACCATGCGTGTCCCGCGACAAATTCGACCACAGCCAGAAGAGGTATAGTCTGGAAATACTGTCCACCTTCTTTCACGTCTGCTCAGCTCGATATTCAAGCAAACTCATGTACCAGCATCGCAGCGAAACGAACAACTTCCTGGCTGCTTCGGACCTGAGTGGAAGGCGTGCTTGGAGAAGCGTTGCTAGCTCTGATGTCCTTGATTGAACGAAGTTCGCTGCTTTGAGCCAAAATGATATCACATTGACTCCTGCCATGATTTACAGAACAGCCCTGTCTTCTTCGACTTATGTTGAGCATGTGTCAGTGAGTAAAATCTATACCTTTCAGTTGCGATCGAAATCAAACAGGAAGAGCTTTGCTAGGAATGCTTAGCTAGTTCAATTCGTTGGCGGAAACTATGCTCAATAAAACGGATAGCTACGCGTCTTCCGGCTGGACTTCTGCACACACGCAACTGAGCAAGCGTCAGCTTTGGTTTCCACCAAGGAAAGTTTCTGTTGCAATGATCTCTGATACCGGATGTATCTCAGGATTGGAGGGCTGAGAGGTGGAACTTGGATGCCGTGGGGTGTCAGCTGCTCCTGTTGAATTGATCAAGCCGGCAGCAAACACGGCGTGGAATTTTCAACGTGACTAGTCAGGCAAGTCCAACTTTCTATTGATGGTGACATGCAGCAAGCCACGTTTGGATCCGCCCCCACTGCCGCCATGAGATCATTGCCGTCAACATGGGTGAGTACATCGCAAGCGAGCAGGCTGCCGACAGGCAGGTTGATTGTTCCTTGTTGGTGTAGGATAGTACTAACAAGACTATAAATGACTCAACCCCTGCCGATGTTCATCCCACCATCGAACCACATACTCAGACTATGGATGCTACCAAATTGATCGAACACTCGAGCAGGGACGCAATTCAGGCAGGCAACTTCTGAAGAAGTCGATGATATCATACTCGAATTGAGCACTCGAACATAGATACCAGTCAGGCAGCCAAATCTTGAGGATGGCGCTGCCAAGCGAGAGCGAAACCTGGATGTAGTCGAAGTCCTCCGATTCCTACCTGTTGTCGAAGCAGTAGCTCCAACACATAGCAACAATTTCCACCAATGAGACAGGTACCTCGTCCCGAACGTGACCAGCTTAGAGATTGGGAGCGAGACAGAGGTTTGATCTTGATGGCGAGAATCAAACCTGTCGAGACGACGGACGAAGACGGTCGGACTTCACGAAGTAGAACAGCTACTGAAAGAACGGATATTAAGCTGAAACGGAACGACACCACCGTCGGAGTCTCCAACGGGAAGGTCAAAGAGCCGGCAGTTCAACGATCCAGTACGAGGGTAGAGTGGAGATTTACACGTTGCAAGAATCTTCACTCCCCGTGATGCCAGCCAGGACGATCTTAACAGCCAAACACTGCGGACTGCCCCCCACTGAACGAGCACGGTCTCTAATCAGTCGACGGTGACCTTACGACGTTGCTAGAAAAGAAATTTCGTGGATGAGGATGCACAAAAGGTCTTGGAGAGCATGAAGGACATGTTGGTTGATGGATATGACGAGGCCTCGCGAACTACTAGCACACGACACGACAGCCAGTCTCCGAGATCTCTGCGGATACTGCTGCATCGTCATCCCACCAGATTGCGTTCGCACACCGTGAATGCTACAACGGGTTCACAATGAACCCACAGCCCTACTCAACCATGTTCCTCCCACAGGTTGTGCCATCTACAAACCCTCTACTTCTCCAAACGTGCCGTGGATCAAGCATTGCAAGGTTGGCTTCAGAGAGATTTGAGAAGCAGCAATTGAGAGCCGCAAAGGCACCAGAAATTCAAGAAAAGACTGAAGTGTTCAAACATTTGCCGCAATCTTTCATGCCCTCAGCGCGTAGAAGCATTCTTGACGAAGTTGCTTCTTGGTTCGATACTGGTGCCAACGATGAACCCGTCATTACTGACAGCTCCGATGTCTCTCCTACTGGAGAACAAAAGTCGCCAGCAGATTCCTCAGACGAGTGTTACAAGACATGCTAACAAGGATTGGTCTGATGCGAAAGACAGAAACCCCACAGCCGAGTACACCCACAAAATCTGGAAAGACTCCGAAACTTCACCAACGCCGAGTCGGAGTTCGCTACGAGCAGCAGCAGACCACAATGGACTTTATCATTGGCGGGTCTCTTTGAACCCAACCATCGCGAGGTCGACGTCTGGCTTTTGATGGTTCCTATCTACCTCTTCCCTGATGCCGCTGGTTCGGTGTGATTGCCAAGACTACCGTGCAACAATACTACCAAGAGATTATAGACGAGGAAGGGATACTAGCGGTGCAGTACTGAATTGAGGTCCGGCTTTGTTGGATCACATTATATGTCAGCACTTTCGATGAAAGCGACCCCGCAAAGACAGCGGCGATGAATCAGACTATGCACCGCCACGCAAAAATACCCTGGTTAGGGAGACCATGCAGGATGTTCCGCCAACACCGACACCAAAGAAGCGAGGACGGCCCAAGAAGCCACGTACCGACGATGTTCTATCCCAGGATACACCTCAACCATACAGCACCACCATACACCACTACCGAGATGTCGTCGACGAAGACGATACCAGCTAGCAGTGTATCAGCGAATTGAGGCTCGGCCCTTGATAGATCACTTTATACATCATCCTTTACATAGCATAATACAAAACAAAAAACTTCACATGAATGACCGCATCTACAAATCTCTTCTCCCACCACACAAGCGTCATATCTCATCTCATCTCCCTAACCACTCCCTAAATCACACACCTTCATACCACACAGAGACATGGTCTGGCACCGAAGGTCCATAATCTACGTACAGACCTACACATCTCATATCATTCATCCATCCAAGTCCACCGAGGAACCTCGGTTCAACACTGTATATCCTCGTACTTCTTACTTATCCTAACAATGCGGACCACGCCGGCATTAGGCAGTGGGTACGAATACAATCTCCATTACACAGAGCACCTATTGTTCCGCAACCTACCTACCTACAACATACAACATCTTCAACATACATACATTGTAAGCACCACATCCCTAATCACACTTGTAACACACTCTCAATCGATCAATCGATCAATCATCCACATCCCATCCATCCACCCCCTTACATACAGTAGTATGTCCCCTCTCTCCGACCGCCGTATCTCCACATACGAGTACTTCAGCCTCGTTTGCTACCAAGTACTAGTACCTACGAAGTGTATGTTTTGTACATATACTAAACAATTAATCATTTCCTTCGCAATCGACCATAGGAGGCGGAAAATAGAGGTTCCCGTTCGATCACCTGTACTCAAGCCGCCTGCCGACTGGCTAGTAGTTGGGTGGGTGACCACCAGCGAATCCCAGCTGTTGATTGTTTTTGTTTTTCGCCATTTTTAGGTCTGCTTTTTAAGGAGGACAATGGTAGGTAGCGTGGACGAGGAAAGGAAGGTGGGGAGGTGAAGGACAGCTACTTTTTGGTTATTTTTGAAATCCTTGGGGGGTTTGTGGAGGGACTGAAGTCTTGACACCGTAAGCTGCAAGATACAAGACATACTTTCAATCGAATCAAATATATTGTGTTAATCACCAAAGTCCTCCCAGCTATCCCTCCTACCCACCACCGCAACCGCCTCATTCGCGTCACTCGGCTTCCGACTAGGATTCGTACTATCCCCTCCCCACGAAATCTCATCATCAGTCAAGAACGGACTTCTTTCAACTTCCAATCTCGGGCCAGGCACACTTCGAATCGGCGCTTGTCCAGGCGGTGCAAGTACTGTCCGTGGTACTGATGGTGATTCGACCGTGATATGCGGATTGGTGGGATGTGAGTGGACGGCGTACTGTGCTGCTGGACTGGAATTGTGAAAGTCTGTGAGATGTGTGTGTTCGAGACACTGCTCGACTTGTTGTTCTGCTTGGGCTTGGGCTTGGCTCATGGCTGTGCTGACTGAGCGTTTTTCTAATGGCCTGTTCAGTGGGGTGGTGGTCGTGGCGCTTTTTGTAAGTGGGTCGAGCGTTCTTTCGGGGACGGGCGAGAAGGGTGAATGATCTGGTAGTCCTTCGATGACTGGTGGGAGGGAAGTTGATTGCGTGCTGATGGAAGGCATCCTCGTTGAAAACCTACCGGGTTCTTTCTCTCTGTCTCTGTCTTTGTCTCTGTCCTCCTCGCTACTATCCCGGCTCTTCCTCATCCGCCAACCTCTTCTTGCTTTTGGTGCTGGTGGTGGCTTCTTAAATGTCTTACTTTGCTCGTCCGTTTGTGATTCTGCTTCTGAAGGTATCTCTTCCGATTCTACTGTCCTTTCTTGAGATTGGTCTTGAAACTCCTGTGCATCTTCATATTTTTCTGCTTCATTCTTATCCACCTCAGGTGTAATAGTCTTTTCAGGTATACCGACTCGTGTAACCTCCAACTCAGTTTGTGCCGGTTGAACCTTCGGTCGCATAAATCCTGAACGTCTGGCTTTTGGTGGAGGTGGTTTTTCCTTCTTCGAAAACATGGCCTGTTTGAGGCCGAGTTTCAGACTTGGATTGCGGCTGGGGGTAATGACTCCAGGCTTCTCCTTCTGTCCGGCCATTTCAACCATGCTAAGACTCGAATGTCTTGCTGATTCAATTTGTGGGGTCAAGAATTGACCAATAGTTAGAGTCGAGCCTTTTGATGAATCTCGCTTCCTTAATTTTCGAGGTGCTGGCAATTCTGGAGGTTTCGGTTTTGATGGAGATAATGGTGAATCTGGTGATCGTTCTTCTATAGGCGATTCAACCTGAACTAGCTCGGACGATTCAGGAGCACCCAACCAACTCACACCTCGACATCGTTGAACCAATCTTTTGGTTGTCTCATCCACGTCTTCGAAATGATTCCATACACTATTGACTGCTGAACTTCCGTCATCAACCTCAACCTGATCACCACAAAGCAATGACAACAACTTCCGTATTTCTTCACGTTTGTAATATGGAGGGTACTGTAGCTGAGTATGTTCGAGCAATGGATAGAGAACTCGGAGGTAGGTATGTCGTAGTGCACTGGCGTACTCTGGTAAGTCTAGGAGGTTTCGGAGCAAGATATCAACCAACACTCGAAGATCATTGGTGTAGAAATACTCGTAAGTAGGAGGTGTGGTGAAAAGCAGATACATCAATTTCAGCGTCAGTAGTTGTAGAGACGTCTCATCTGCTCGAATCAGCTATGACCTCTCGAACGGTTCACGCTACTCACCTTCTCGATTGAGCAATAATATTATGTTGGCACCAAACGTCTTGTATCTGTGCCCGTGCGCTGAAAGCACTTTCACCACTTTGTTCGTTAGAGGCATTGACTTTTTCGCAACCACTTCCGGATCATGGGCAGCCACCATGAACTGTTCGTTCAAGACAAGCTTTCACACTGTCAGCCATAAATCTTCCCCGAAGACCAGATACAACTCACCAAAACTCGAATAACAGGATAATGGTAGGGATCATTAACATTGTCAGAAACCTCCTCGATAATGTCGAAAAGCCCGCAAATAAAGTCATCATTTATACGCACTACCACAGGTATTAGTTACACTCATGTTACTTCTCAAACGAATGCTTGTACTCGTGCTGACGTACTCAAATCATCATTCGTAATCTTTTGTATTCTCGACATCTCATACAGTAATTCCATCAATGCTCTGTGCATAGACTCAGATTCGTCGTGCTTTTTAGGATGGGCTACAAGCTCCACAAGTCGAGGGAAGGCGGCTTCTCGACTGAGAAGGTCGAATGTCTGTTCATGTTCTCGTGCATCTGCAAGGAGGAAAGTAACCGCTATTCGTAGAATATTCGTGTCTTCTTCCTGCATAAGACTGATTAGTATAGCATATACAGCGCGTGCTATCCTGACAGAACCTACCTGCAAGAGACAGTAGATTAACTGCTGCCGAACATATGCGGCGTGCTGCGCAAACAGCGGAGAGGCATACAACAAGTACGCGCAGTAACCCAGCTCATCTTCGGTAGTAACATATTCTTCTATGTAAATCGGGTATTAGCTATGCTCTTCCGCACACATCTACGGTCTCTCTATGATCGTCTCGCTCTGTTCGGAGGGCCTGCCGTGGGCATATCATACCTCGATGTTCATCCAGCAACCTTAAGTAGGATCGCAAAGCATTGTCGATATGGTCATGACTTGTACACTGCGCAGCAAGTATGTCTTCGATACGTGCCCAAAAATCGTCCGTGGTGTTAACTTCATGTTCAATGGCTTCTGGTTCCATGCTATGTCCCGCTTCATGTCGTCTTGTTCATTGAGTTGTCATTGACGGATTCAGGGTAAATAATGGTGTGCCAGTGGTGTCGCGACGGTTGTGGACAACAATATCTTTGATGTGGTAAAGCTTTGCACGGTAATCAAGCGCAGTTGGCGGGTTGGTAGCAACGGGTTTGTAAAACAAAAGCAGACGCTATTCTGGTGATTAGTTTGTTGTTTGGATGGGTGACGTGTAGGTAATTTACGGTTACAACCGAAGCTGAAAGGCGATGTCAGTGGCTGATCATTGCTTACTTCACCATGTCGGGTGGAAGCCTCAGGCAGAGATTTAGATACAGATCCACTCAGGACGTGCACGAGTAGGCATAAAGAAGAATGTCAATTGAAGAATGTACTAATGATACACCAAAGTCCCCAGCTGCCACATCAACGCTCGAGCTTCATCGGATGCGCCTCAGTGTTTAATACCCACTCATCCAAGCTGATAACATCCGGTTCACTAAATAGCAAATAGAAGTATTTCAGCGTCTCCGCCAGCCAGAAGCTCTCCATTGTATCCCGCAGTTCTCCAAGCACACTAGTCACATCTTTAACTACTGCATTAGCGACCTCGGTCTGCGTCGCTGCCTGTATGGCCTCGAACATCTTCCATCCTTTAGTTCGCCATACCTCATCGCCCGTGATCCGGTACATGTAGAAGACCGACTCAATTGCTTCAGGACGAAGACCATAATGTGACTCGAAGATTTTGGTGTAACTAGGTGGGAGACGTTCTTGTTGTATGCGTGCTTTGACATACTTTTCATGGGATAGAGCCGTCTTAGGGATATACGAATTAGAGGAGGATGTCAAAGGAGATTTGTTGTCAACGTCTAGGTCCTCTTCAAATTCGAGGTCAGGGTTTGTCTTCGTAGGTTTTCCGATGGGCATGGCAGGGGTGTCTCGCTTTATGTTGGCATTATCGAGTTTAGTCCTTGTTCTATCTGTAGTCGCTTTCAACGATGAGACCTCATCTTCTTCACCCGCGATCTCAAGCAATGTCCGGCTTTCCGCTGTCTCATAAATAGCCTTTTGATTCTGGTTCCATAACCGGACAGCCTCAAACCGCTCGTCTCGGCGTGGGTCAAGTGCCTCGTACCACCTTGTCTCGTTCCAGTCACAAACATCGAGGTTCGGACATGGAATCACAGAGGCTAACTCTGGCATCACACCTATCGGCATTGATTCATATGCCCAGACACAGCCATCTGTGAGCTCCCTCGCAAGTTGAAGATCACGATCGATGCCAAAGAGCTTCGCACTCAGTCCGACCATGCCGCCAAGGAAGCACGAAAGATGGGTAACCTCATATACTGTCTCCTCCTGCTTCTTTGGAGGCTTTGCTAGTGGAGTGAATTCTCTTTTGGCTGTGAACAGAACTCTTCGATTCTTCTCTTGGATCATCGGTCGGAAAAGCAGCTCATCACGTATTGCGGTCATTGACTTCAGGTACATGTTTTTGTACTGCTTACTTCGCCCCCGTAACAAGGCATGCATTTTTGGAAAATACTCGTATGTCGAGTCGGCTTGACCACCAATCCCGTAGAAGTGACTTTTAGCATCTTCCTCAGGAGCCAGACCATGTGGGATACACCCGATGTCAAAGGTCTTCTGATTAGCTTGATGTGAGGATGGTCTCCCTTCTGATGCTTTCAAGTCTGCGCCTGCCCCATTCTCACCACTTACTTCAAGTGGCAGCTCTCTTTTAGCAATATCCTCCACTTCGTCGGACACAATGTAGTTTGTCGAAAGCGTTTCCTCCGGTGTGGGTACAAGATCCTCACCTCTTAGGAGCTCATCGTCATCGGGACTAACCGGGGCTGGCTCTTTCAATACAGCATCATCAGCTCGATCACCTTTTGTAGGAGCTTTCTCGGTCTTCTTGCAACCGGAAGCATCAAGTTTCAGCGGCCACAACCCCGGCATCAGTGTATTCGGTTGCCATTTCTCAAGCTCGTTCGTAATGCGCGCAACTGCATCATAATACTCATCTCTACCTGTGATCTGCGCCAGTCGTGTCATCTCAACCGACAACGATCCAATCTCCGCCATGGTTACATGCGAACCAGCACGATGAGGCTGGGACATTTTCGAAGGCGCCCAATGATAGAACGTTATGGGCATCCTGTTAGGTGTATCAAAAGCACCCATCAGAATCTCTGCCAACTTTTCCGCTTTCGCAAGCAGAATTGGATATTCCCCATCACTGATATCGTAGGCAGCAAGGAGGCCACCGAGATATCGGATGACCGTCTCGAATAGGGGAATGTCTGGCCTTGGCGAGGTCTTGAAATCAATTTTCTCCACCTCTATCAGCGTATTTTGAAACTCTTGCTTCAAGCCCATGATCCATAGAGTGTCGAGCGTGTCGACAAGTGTCGCACCCCAACCCATGAATGGGTCTGCAAAGCTCTTAGACAGCGGCTTAACCTCGTCATGAGGCAAGCCGTACTTCTTGTACCCATTCCATGCGTGCTTGAAAGACTCTCTGATGATATTGAGCTTGTTGATGCGATCCTTCTTCGCGGATGCGGTCTCGCGACTAAAAGTTGCTTGTATCTTGGGTATCTTCTCTGATGCTCCAGACGGTAGTGGTATGATGTCCTGCGTACGGAGAGGATATTGTGCCTTTGGCTTTTTCCATCTTTCTTTCGTGGTATCGGAAGATGTAACTTCGTGCCTGCCGTGCCCTTCTTCCAACGAATTGGCGACAGGCTTCTTTGGTAAAAGCTCTTCGCCCGTAACTGTTGTTGGAGCGAGTCTTTCTCGGACACCGGATGTGGAGGTAGCCTTGCTTGTAGTCTCGATTATAGGCGCCAGCGCTGTCTGCTCATTTACTCTTGCGCCGGCATCGTCCACTGACGGTACATTTTTATCTTGCGCTATTGGGGACGATATGGGCTTCGGCGGAGGTGCCTCAAGAATGTGATCCTTTTCTGGTGATTGCTGAGGAATATCATAGTTGTGGTCTGGCCGACTCAGTCGCTCCAGGTTATCTAAAGTCCATGACTGTGTACGAGTGAAATAATAGATCGTGGCAGCAGAGAGGAAAGCAACCAAGAGGAAGAGCCGATATCGACGCATGGTGAACACGATAGTACAGACGTGCCGTGTCCGTGCACGTTTCACCTTGGAAAAACTCTATCTGAGGAATGTCATAATGATATTTGTTACTGCTTCTTTGAATAGCTAGAAAGATCCAAAACGAGCACAAGCACAGAAAGTGAATGGTTGAGACAGAAGCAGTTTTACGAGCACTGTTGTTCTACGATGATCGTAGCCGCTATAAGTCGTCGAGTAAATCTACAGTCGTACGTCAAAGCACGTGAAGAGGGCACCGCGGAACGGAAAACATGACGGGGGTAGGGGTCCGCAGGACTCCACACGCTATGCTGAAGAGTCCTTCGTGAGCAGTTACAACTCCAGATCGAACTACAGCGGCGGTTGGGAGCTGGAAGGAAGAGCAGATCGTGCAGTACCTACTTAGGGGAGGACAAGTATCACAACTGCCATACATGTTATTCATGTATGTACCAGCCGCACGGTTCGATCAGCTTCATTGGGAGCCACCCAAAAGTGCTTCATATAGTGGGTCAAATGTTTCTAACAATGTACACAGGCTCATCTGCTCACGCCAGTGATGCCAGTATACGTCTAAGCTGTATATCTATCTCAAGATGAGCGCTCTCGTGCCGCCCAAGCACTTGAAACCCGTTCAGAGGCTTCCGTTTCAGTAGATCCCCAATTCCGGAATTTATGATAGTTGATTCCTTGACAGTGTTCTTGGCCGAAGCACGCATATCTTGCGACGTATCGTTCTGAGGCCATCTAATGTCGCATGAATTACTAGTGCCATCCACCAAATAGGAGTCATGCACAAATTCATTCTCACATGGAGTGTTTTGTGGCTGGGGTACTGGTATTAATTGCTTGCAGAACGTCGCTAGACGCAGGACAATATTTGTTAGCAGCAGATGACACATATAATCCGCGCGTATCGTCCGACTTCGTAATAGCCTCCGCAGTGTTGCGTTCGTTTTTTGCACAAGCCAGAGCACCGACTCATAGGATTGTTGTCGTTGTGAAAATCGTTTGAGATGTGCCAGAAGCTTGATACATATGGTCTCGTCATCCTGCGGGAGAGCTTCTGCTCGTCGCTGAATGCCTGGTTGGAGATGTCGCACATTCACACCTTGGTCTGCAGGAGGCATGTTTAATGGAGATGTTCCCGATGGTGCTTCCAAACCCGATGACGAGACGAATTTGATCTCTGGAGGACTCATGGAAGGCGTCAACAAACCAGGGTGCAACATATAAGACATGTCGTCTGCAGTGCTCAACGTGCCAGTTTCCGAAGTGCCCAAACTCAACAAATGCTCCTGGTAATTCGATAAGTCAAGTGGGCTTTGTTCGTCGTATGATATCAAGCTGGTCCAATCATTTGTTGTACAATCTCGTTTCGATGGACGTTCAGAGATTTGCGTAGGCGCTGGTGAGGGCAGAGTGGCTGGCCCAGCAGTGAAATTCCATTGGTTTGGCCATGATTCGCTGGTGGTTGGTTCAGGAAGTGGACGTTTCCTTCGTTTCCCAACAACTTTTCCTACTCTAGATTCACTATATGTGCAATCAAGGTGCTTCTCCTCGCATCGTTTGCATCCTTCTTTGTTACCATCACACCGTACCTGTACTAATTGTCAGTAGAGTTACAATTGCTGGGCAAGCAGAGACTGCTCACCTTAGCGGCAAAGCAAGCATTACAGGCTGAGCGTAGTTTAATAGGTTTTGAATCTTTTGGTTGGTTGGATTCTGATGTTGGCGGTGTTGCTACCATGTTGCTGTATTGTGTAAGTAGAGTGTCATCAACACGGTCATTTAATGTACTTACGTGCTTGGAGATGTAGACATGACTTGTTCGGGTCAGTTCTTAGTGAAGGAAACGGAGTTCGTTCTAAGGAACTTGAATCCTTTTGATGTGGTTGGTAGTCTGGCCGTAGTGGATCCAGAATTCAAGGGAATGCGACGAAAAGGATACAATGTCCAGCCTGGGGAGTAACAAGCTCACGGAATAGTGGTGAGGCGTTTATAGTGCGAACCAAGAGAACCTGTGCAATACAGGCGGCGTAGAGGCGTCACAATTTCAATTTGCTGGTGGACATAGAGGGGGCACCTGGCGTCTCGGATACAAGAGAATTTGCAACGAATTTGAATGAGGATACGATCTCGCAAGAACGACTTACCATATTGAAGAGCCACCAGCTCCATTTCGATCGAGGCTAAATTTGTCAAGCCCATTAAAGACACCGTACACGGCGAGCCCCTAGCTGCGTAGTGGCTATAAGGATTGAACGAGCTATGCTGCGAGTTGTTGAGTGATCATCAAATCGGGCTAAGCAAATACGTAAATATGGCTGACGAGGACAATCATGGCACATCACAGCCCATGCGTCGTAACAACCAGAGCTTGCTGATCTCGCACAATGAGTGCTTCAATTGCAACGATGCGGATTTGACGTTACAGAAATCAGCAGAAAAACAATATAAGTGGGCTTTTTGAAGCAGGGGGTGTGCCATGTGGCGAGCCTTATCTCTTACCGAATGAGATCAGCAATACCCGAACACAAACATACGAGGCAACCCGCTTTTAGGGATTTCCAAGCAGCCTTTTGACCAGCTCGCGAGTAAATCTGGAGACAGAGAGGCTTTGTTGTGCGTGAATACACGACTCAAAAGGAGATGTGGACATAAAGTGGATGGATTGGCCAATAACGGCTGATCGAGGCTCTGTCGAGCTGGTGGCCTTCAGGAGTCTAAAAATACTAGCGCAAGCCTCTTCAATCATCCACTAAAGTCGATCGAGGGAATCTTCATCCACCGTAAGCCACAGAGGAATATTATCACGAGCGCCAAGTCCTTCAGGATGTGGTGCAACTTACAGTATTGTGACCAGTGTTCTTGGCTAGGCTTAAGGAGACTTGTGTAACCGGTCGTTGTCAACACATATGTCAGGTACCCGCTTTTCGTGACTGTCGTGTCGTGCCTTGTACCTGCCGTTAGCTGGTTTTCGTATCGTCCCTGTCCGTTAACAAGGAGGTATTCTGCACTTTCAATATGCGAGAAGGGTTTGATTATCCGACTTCCCTTCTCACGGCAGAGTGTGTTGTGGAATCAGTGTTCCGCCCAGCTACCTCCTGTATCTCACGCTTGTGAAATACATCCAGATAGATAGACTTCAGAGGGGCCTGATCTGTCAGCCGAAAAAGCATCGCAAAGCCTCAAAAGCCTAAATTTAGTCAAACGGAAGTATAATCAATGCCAATCATATCCCTCGGCTGTCCTATTGTGAGTAAGATGCTTCAATTACTAATCAGCAGAATACTACAGTATCAGAGGCTTCCAAGTTTTACCAAGTCACTGTCGCATTGTGTCCGTCCACCATAGATTCACTTCTTGAACAAATAAACACGCGACTGTCAAATCGTAGGACCGTTGTGTCAGCTACATGGTGGGTCTGACAGGGACAAGTATTAGGGCTTCTGCTGACTTGCATTACTAAACGAAAAAGCTTCGTCTTGTTCCGCGCGATTGAGGCAAATATAGTTACATGTATTGTAGTTCATGAACGCGAATCTTGGACCTGCTACTCCTCATGTTTCGGGTGATCAGATTCTGGTAAACCATTTATGAGTCAACTGCGTTATCTGCAGCCTACGGTATGAAACATCAAGAAGAATATTGCAACAACTCGGAGCTTATACTCCAGCACCACCTCTCTTGTCGTCGTCATGTGCCTTTTGGAATTGTCTAATCAATCCCAGCACACCGCCACCTTGTGCTAACACATTCGGGTCATCCTCCTCATCGGTTTCACCATCTAGATTGTCATCGTATTTCCAACTGCCTAGATCACCCTCGGATGTTTCGTTGGTTGTGTGAACTTGACGGCTTTGTTCGGCAACCTCTTCCCCTTCCTCTTCGACTTCTTCCTTTAGAGCCATACTCATCATAGTGTCGCCTAAACCAGGTAGTATCCTTGATTTTGTTCCTGTTCGTCGGTCTCGCAGCGATGGTGGTGAAGCAAACGCGATACTGGCACCTCCCGTATTACTTGGTAGATGATGTGGATCGAGCAGCAGGCTTTCATGGGTCAGGATCTGGTGAGGCAGCTGTTGGCTGCCTTGAACCGCATCGCCAGGCGGTGATAGTAGACCTGGGAACGGCGGTGGCATGGTGAAAGGTTTGCGTCGATTTCTGGCGTAAGCATACCGCACATCACTCTTCGGATTCTGGTTGTAATCGTTCATGAAACCCCAATAACTCTGTTCCAGTTTGTTGTCCTTAGCTGCAAAATAGTCGTCCCTAGCTGCCGCGGCTGCAGCAGCAACATCTGTTGCATTTGTGGCACGAGTGCCGGCATTTCCGCCGGTCCCAATCTGACCAGGTTTCTTGAAATTGAACTCGGCGAAAGAGCAGACATATCCTAGTCCATCCACATGGACAGTGAATTCGCGGAAGAAATCAATGATTCGGTCGCTGCATTTCGGTAGACTGATCCAGAGCACGAACGGCGTGAAGACCATGCTCAATATCTCCTCTAGTAACACGACGATCTGCATCTGGTACAGCTGCGCAAACTCAGACTTTACGTCAACTGTATGTAGTCGACCCTCCCAGTGTGCCGGACGATAATGTGTGAATTCTATAACTTCCTCCATGCTATATGAGGAGTCGTAGATCATATTATCGTCTGGTAGCATTCCTCGGGCAACAGCCCATATCGAACCGAACACACCAAGATAGAAGATGGTTGTACGTCCACTGGTAATCTCGAAGCCAAGGAAATTCTCCTGATCTAGAATAGTTGCAAGACCGAGGATCGAGACAAGCGCGCCAGAAACGAAGGTAATGAAGCGAGCAGTCTGTACGGTTTTGTCTTTGGGAAACTGGTTGATGTATCTGGTCGCGAAAGGGTGTGACAT
>Ga0115851_100270_pt1 | contig 20761 bp, 19 predicted proteins | sample InSIn2gowninarea_FD_83865 | JGI IMG/M metagenome (GOLD analysis project Ga0115851, IMG submission 83865)
CTTCTTCAAGTAGTGGCGGAGAATCCAACCTTGTAAATGAACAATCTTACCTCCTATTGCAATGCCTTCTATACCACCTCAAATGGTGGTATAGAAGGCATTGCAATAGGAGGTAAGATTGTTCATTTACAAGGTTGGCATCAATCAAGTATTTTCCCTCTCTGGCCAACTCTAAGATGAGGAGTATGCATAATGGACTTATTATTGTAAAAAACTTGAAAATATTGGATTATCTTGAATTCAAAGGGCTTGAAGTGGTTGCCTCAACCTAAAAATCTTTAAAGGAACTATGTGTTTTTTGAATTAGAGGCTTGTGGTCAAAGAGTTGCAAAAGAGGAAGGCCTTATGGCTATTTCTAGGGGCACAATTTGTAATTTTTTGTGAGATTGGTTATGTTTTTTCTTCTACTAATATAATGTCACTAACCTAGTTGTGTGTTCATTTAGTAGATCTATAATCTGCTAGGTCAATGGATTTTCAGGTGCTAAGTTTGCAGAAAAATTAACATTTATGACAAAGTTGAAAGATCTTCCTTAACCAAACAATCTAATGACATAATCCATCTCATTGTATGGATGGTGCTGAGGTTATTGCTAAAGTTGATAACTATGCAAAAATAATAGTGAGGAAAGCTTTGGAGATTGAATTTAATCAAAGAAATATCAAGAAATATTAAGAGGGATGATGGTACCAGATTCATGAAGCATGGACAATTGATGCTTTAATTACTACAAAATTCTTCAGAAAACAAAATTGCCCATAATTTTCCATATATATATATATATAAAGTATTGAGATCATTAGAAAACTGTGGGCAATTCTATTCTTCTCATGATGATCCATGAGAGTGGATCAAAACATAGAGATTTATCAAAAACTCGAATGTAGTTTCCTTATCTATTTTTCATTGGAATGAATAAATTATGTACTATAACTACAAATTTGAAACTATAAAAAGATACAACACAAGATATTATGTCTTTCAAGTTGGTATCATAGTAATCATTTTTTAATATACTTATAAACAATATATAGGAAAAAAGGGGTAATTAAGAAAATGATATGCTTCTAAATGAAATCACATATTCTAGTTGAGGGAATTTCGGCCCCACTCAAAGACAAAAGAATAAATATTGGTTCCTACTTCTCTCTCAGATTTTTCTGTCAGTGTGCACTTTGACCCTCCATTCTAGGAAGAAAGGTATTAGCTACCTTTTGCCATACTGACCAACTTAGGTGAAAGTGGATGAGTAGGTCTTTCCCCAGTCTGGTCTAAATTTTCCTTATTGAAAGCTTTCATCCTCCAGTTCTATGCAGTGCATTGTTGTATCTCTATTATACTTAGAAATCACTTGATTTTTGACAACATGATCATTTGGATATTTTTTACTTCTTATGGGTTTACCTAATAGGTTGAACCATAATGACTAGTTTAACAGTCTATATGAGGTGGAGTGGTGCCCATAATGATGTGATACTTGTCAACATAAGGTATATTATCATAGCAACACAAACTTCATAAAATTCATATTTGTGTTCCTAACTAATAGTGCAAATGAAATGTGAGGCCTAGGGGGAAGCTCAATTGCCCGATCGAAATAATGTGAGTCTGTGGTAACTAAGAATTCAAAGATTTAAACCCCCTCTGTTGTGACTCGATTCACAGAAAGGAGTACATGGAATAGATCCCAGAGGTTTCTTGCTAGCCTCATGCCACGTGTGGTGCCAAGTTTCTCTGGGTTAAAAATAATAGTGCAAATGCAGTGAAATGAGATTTCTAGAAAAACAACATTTTTATATAAGAAAATATCAGGATTGATAGTTATAACAAAGAATATATGTTGAAAAAATATGCAATTTAAATATTAATTATTAAGATGGTATGTGAAGAAGTAAAATCAGATCATAAAATATGTCAATAAAAACAACATAACTCTGAAAAGCTAAGTTTAATCCAACCTGGTCAGTGGACATGGTAGCATGAACATGAAAGCAACTTGATTCACATAAAATTCACATAAAAGACACTTTGATATCATAACCAATTTGATGTGCCACTGAAAACTACTAAAAAGTCTTAACTAACTTAGCTTCAACTATGCAGGTAAAGAAAATTGACTAATGATAAACAGAAGATAATTAAATAGAACTAACCTCTCTAGCTTGTTGTTCTTCACACTCAGCTAATATATTCTATAATCTTTGTTTCTCTCTTTCTAGTCTCTTCACAAATTCCTCTCATTCTTTTATTGTAGCTTTAGCAACTTCAATAGCTGTTGCCTCTGGAGCCATTTGTTCCTCACTCATTTTCCTATGTAGTTGTTCATGCCTGTCCACTTCGGCATCCTCTCAATCAGATCATGAAGTTGAATTTGTATCTATGTCTCACCTTTATCAGTTTTTGATGAACTTCCATGGACATCATCTAATTCAACTTTGGCTCTTTCTTTGCCTTCCTTGGTGCATCTTTTCATGTCCACAACCTGCAGCTCTAAAACATCTGCAACAAACATACTTCTTTCTTTACCATGTAAATTGTCCCATAATATGTAAGTGATTTCTTTCTTAGTTTTCTCAATAGATGTAGTTTTCCCAAGAGATGCACTTTAGGAGTCTTCCCCTTTCCTACCGATTTTCACATTTTTTTGAGTTAATATTAATCATTTGAAGTTCCTGAACTTCATTTTTTTCTCCATTTTGAACTTCGTATTTTCCTCCATTTTGACCATGGTGACCAACTTCTTTTAAAGTCACTGATATATCTGTAGCTTTAATGTGAGACTGAAATGTGAATTCTTCCCATGGTGTTAATCCCAGTGAAAGTTGGGTTGTTATCGATGGTCAAGCTGCGCTCTTCTTGGTTCTTGGATTGGACTAGTTATTCTTACATAGATCGAGGCTAAAAGGCTAATTACAGATGGGCTGACTGGATAACAAATAATAAAGTTTCAGTGGTGTGACTACTTGCCTATTTTCTTTTGTTTCATTGGTTGGACCAACTGGAGTTTTGTCTTGATCCATTGATGAATGAAGACAACCAACATTGCTAGGATATACCCACTTACCTTTTATTTTAGTGTTACCAACTACATACCAACCTATTAATACTACTACATAGGAATAGATAGGAATGCCCTATACTTACTGCGTTGGACAAGAAACCCAACTCAAAGCTACTGTTCTTAGAAATCCTGGTTTCTCTACCTGTTAGAGAGGCACCTAACACTATTCTATCCTAAGTGGCATGCGTTGCTTCCCGCGGTTTCATCTGAAGAAGCAGAACAAGGAAGATGAAGAAGCGAAGTAGATGTAAGATTTGGTCTGTCATCCTATTTTCACATGCCATTCCGAAATATTTCTCTAAATAAACACACACACTTGGTGATCCGAATTGGATCCATGAAAATTATCGAAGTGCCATGACTGTATCAAATTAAGATAGACTTCGAATTAATGAACAAAGAGTTATTAGGAAGACCTCTAGACAGGGATAGTTTACAACCAGTAAGGAATGATAAGGACCTCAGTCAAAGCGCACTGACCGAGGCCCATGGAGACCACGCAGGAGGAAAAACTGGCAGTTAGGAAGCCTGGATCAGGAAACAGAGGCCAATTCTGATGCTTGGGCAAAACCCCTTGAGAAGGAAAAGCCCCAAAGTGCTTGGTCACATGGGTAACTAGGAAACTGTAGGGAAGGCGCTAAGGGGAAATGCGGGTCTCGTGCTCCAAAACTGGCGGAATATCGAAGGCATATTGGGCAGTAAGCGGATTTGGGTAGAGAACGAGTGATTCCATTCATCGCACGATGTGTGTCTGGATGAGAACGAAAACCACCTCTCATCGCGAGCTAATGGTCGAGCAAGTCAATCGCATGAAACGAGCGAACAACGTAGGATCTGGGGGATCCAGATCTGATGCAGATATCGTGCCCGATGGAGAAACTAGATCTGAAGGGAAAATAAGCTACAACATATAAAATTTTGAAGTTCGATTTGACCACTGAGTTGGTGGATGAGTCATTCCACAGTGTAACCGAAATATTGAACTGTTGAGGGAGCACTGGCATAGTTCGTGAGAGGACAAGTGGCCACCTCCCTGTGAGACATTGGCAATGACGTAAAGGCAGGGAACTCCAAGCGAATAACAGCAGGCAATCTGAAGGGGCGTAAGAGGAAGTGAACAGTCAAGGACAGATTAGCTTTAAGCCATGAGCAGACAGAGAACAGAAAAAGGAAGAAAGGAGAAGGAAGAACCAGAGAAGAAAAATAATGAAAGAAAAGGCGAAAGAGATAGTGAAGCAAGAAGTAGAAAACAAAGAGCCGAACTGACCTAAGGCAACATCGAGCAGACATAAGGCTTGATAGGTTCAAGCAATCCCTGTGAAGATCTATCGAGAATTGAGTACCACATTGGGCTCCTCCCATTAAAGACTAGAGAGGTCAAGAGTTGGAAAGGAGAAGAGTTTGTGCACTCTAGTGGCTTAGGGAATCCAAGAACCACCTTACCAAGCATTATCTATTTCAGGAGACTCAAATTGAGCTCCTCACTATAAATATCTGCTTTAAAGACACAATAAAAGAAGGCGACCACTAGAAGCTAGATCGGAGATGTAGCCCTGGAGGATAGGGTGAACTCCTTATTAATTTGTTGTGTTCTTTTATTTGCTCACTGTGTCTCTCTTACTGTTTTCCATTTTCCAGTGTCTGTGTATTTTGCAATCTAATCAATCCGTTGCCTAAAATAACATAGACACACATTAGCACATGAGTCTGTAATACCTTCATTCATAAATGATTTAACTGAGATCACTCATGAGTGATTTTCAAATCAAGTGGTATTAGAGCTTTAGGCTGTCAAGGTTAGACAAGCTTGTGTTGGATTTAGTTGTTGAATGCTAACTAGATCAAAGCTCAAATTAGGAGAAGGAGAGTTGGTCGAAAGTAATCCTGAAATTGGGAGAGTCCATCCTTGGAAGACAATGTCAGAGGAAGTTTCTATGGGGCCAGACCCTCAATTCATAGATAGTTTGCTAGCCATAAAGTCCATGGTAGAGGAAATGTATAGGGACTTTAGAAAACACAAGGATGACGATTCATTAGGCTCTAAACAAGAAAAAGGAGAAGATGAGTCTAACTTTCATGACTACTCAAAAGGCAAAGGGAAAGAAGAAAGCTTTCTCACACCTCCTAATAGCGCTGAACACAAAAAGAAAGCATCTTTGATCAAACTAGATGTCAAATTTGATTTACCTATATATGATGGAGAGTTGAATGCGGAAAATTTGGACAATTGGATTAGACAAATTGATGTTTATTGCAGAGTGCAGAATATCGATTCAGACAAGAGCAAGATTTAGCTGGCAAGCCTACGCCTTAGAGGCACTAGCTTGGTTTGGTGGGAAGGCAGGACCCAAGATGACATGAAAAGACATGGTAAGACTATCTTTGTCTGGAGTGAATTTGTTTCTGCAATCAAAAAACAGTTCTATCCATTGGCCTACATGCAGCAAGCCATGATGAGCTGGAAAACTCTTCAACAGTTGAAAGGGAAAAGTGTGCAAGGGTACACTCAGGAATTTAGAAAGAAAGCATTGATTCTAGGAATCTCATTAGACTCACCTGAGACTCTGTTGAAGTACATTGGTGGTCTACACAGCTACATGAGGCACATTATCCTCATGTTTAATCCCACTAGTATAGATGAGGTATCTGTACAAGCTACTCATCTAGAAGCTAGAGGAAATAATGGAAGTCAAAAAGTTGGGGGATCATCCCAACCCACTACAAGCAAGAATAAGGAGAAAAGAAAGCAGAAATGGAAAGCAAGGAAGGCTAACACTGCATAGAAAAGAAAGGCTTCATGCACTCACTGTAAAAAGGATGGGCATGATGATGAGCACTGTTGGATTTTGCATCTAGAGCTAAGACCTAAGAAGTTTGAGGGCAAGAAGAAGAAGACTATTGTAGCTATTTAGAAAGATTTGGGGTCAAACTCGGGAGATGAAACAACTATTGCAACCATAGGTATAAAAGGTAAGAATTCTGAAGCATCTACTAGTAATTCTGCACAATCTACTATTGATGAAGAAAATGAGAGAAAAAGACATAAGCTTTTCCATATTCGAGTTATTTCCAAACATAAAAAGAGATTGATACTTTGTTTGATAGTGTCTCACAAGTAAATTTAATTTCTGAAGCAATTGTAAAGAAGTTGGGATTAGTAACTACACCTCACAAGAAACCATACCCATTAGGATGGTTAAATGATAAAGCACAACTACAAGTGACTAGATAGTGCAAAACTCAAGTTTTATTTTGGGTTAGCATTTGTAGATGAGGTTGAGTTAGAAATAATTCCTTTGGATATATGTGGAATTTTTTTAGGAAGTCCTTACTTGTATGACAAAAACGCTATTTTCTATAGAGCTGAGAATAAGTATCTACTTGTTAAAGATGGAATCGAATACTTTGTGAGAGATCATAAGCTCAAGAATAATTATACTCTCACAAACTCAGGGCAGATGAAATGAATGATAAATTCATGCAAGAAATTATTACTGATAGTTGTAAAGGAAAATAAACCTGATAAAACAAATGTATTTGAGGGTTGTAATGCTAAACATAAAGCTAATTTAGAAAATGTTGTTTCAGAGTATGATATCTTGTTTCAAGAACCTAAAGGTCTGCCACCCAAAAAGGAAATAGTGCATGATATTATTTTGCAGCAAGATGCTCCATTGCCTAACATTGGAATGTACAGGTTGTCCGCTTTAGAGAATGTTGAAATCAAGAAGTAGGTGCAGGAGTTGCTCGAGAGAGGGTTCATCAGACCTATCACATCACCATGTGGGTCACCAATCATTTTGGTGATAAAGAAAGATGGCTTGTGGAGAATGTGCATTGATTACCGAGCACTGAATAAGATAAGAATAAAAAATCGTTATCCCTTTCCTCGCATAGATGACCTTTTAGATCAATTGAAATAAGCTGTTTATTTCTCCAAGCTAGACTTGCATAGTGGATACCATTAGGTCAAAGTTGCAGAACAAGATGCATGGAAGACTGCTTTCAAGACAAAGCAGGGATTGTATGAGTGGTTGGTTATGCCTTTTGGCTTAACTAATGCTCCTGCTACTTCATGAGATTAATGAATGATGTACTCATACCTTTTCTTGATGATTTTGTTATTGTGTATCTGGATGACATTCTGATATTTAGCAAAACGTGGGAAGAACACTTAAAGCATATTAAATAGACACTAGATGTTTTGAAAAGAGAAAAACTTTATGTTAAACTCTCAAAACGTGAATTTGGCAAAACATCTCTGAATTATTTGGGTCATATAGTAGGGGGTGGTGAATTGAAGATAGATCCCTCTAAGGTGGCAGTCATTGTAAACTGGCCTAAACCCAAATCTGCTACAGAAGTTAGAAGCTTCTTAGGAGCAACAAAATATTGGAGAAAGTTCATTTCTAACTTCCCCTTAATTGCAGCACCCTTACATGCTTTAACAGGATTGAACAAGGCGTTTCAATGGGGAGGAAAATAGCAGAAAGCCTTCGATACCCTGAAATAAAAGATTAGTACAACACCTTTACTAGCACTGCCTAATCTTCAAAGACTATTTGAGATCCAAATAGATGCCAGTGACTATGCCATGGGAGCAGTGTTGACACAGCATAGTAAACCCATATGTTATCATTCTGAGACATTTAATTCTACAGTAGTTAACTATCCTACATATGATAAAGAGTTGTATGCATTAGTACAGAGTGTGAAAAAGTGGAAAAGTTACTTAATGGGCAAAGAGATAGTAATACATACTGATCATCAACCACTTCAATATCTACACTCCTAAACTAAGTTGCAGCAATCAAGGCACTATAGATGGATGGGTTTTCTACAATAGTTTCATTTAGTCATCAAATATAAAAAGGGCATACACAATAAAATTGTAGATATGTTATCTAGACCCGTTATAAATGCATATACTATACTTAAGCATAATTTTGTGTTACATAAGAGCTAAATTGAACAATATGCTCAAGATATAGACTTTAAAGATGTATATGCAACTTTAAGTCAAGGAAAACGAGTAGAAGAATTGGATTATCATGTAAAGGACCGACTCTTACACCATTGTGGGAAGTTATGCATTCCACAAACTGAAAGAGTAAAGATAATTCGAGAAGCACACACTTCTCTAATATTAGGTCACTTTGGGGTAAGTAAAACAGTTGCACATCTGAAAAAATTTTGTTATTGGCCAAAAATGAATGAGACAGTTTCTAGATATGTAAGAGGGTGTACTATGTGTGCTAAAAGCAAGCCCAGCAATAGAAAACTAGGCTTGTACACTCCATTACCAGTTCCTTCTCACCCTTAGGAAAGTGTTTCCATGGATTTTGTTGGAGGACTGCCTAAATCTAGGAAAGGTCATGATTATCTGTATGTTGTTGTGGATAGGTTCAACAAAATGTGTATTTTGATACCTTTTAATAAATAGATTACAGCTGCACAAACTGCAAAACTATTCTTTGAACATGTATGGGTTCATTTTGGATTACCCACTTCCATTGTATCTGATCGAGACACTCGATTTATGGGAAAGTTTTGGTCAAGTTTGTGGGAACTGATGGACACCAAGCTGAAGAAAAGCACAACTTTTCATCCACAAACTGATGGCCAGATAGAAGTAGTTAATAGGACAGTGATCCGATTACTTAGAGGATATTGCAGCAAGCATCCTAAGCTTTGGGATCAACATTTGTGTTATGTGAAGCATGCTTACAATAGAGCAAAACATTCTTCTACACAAAGATCTCCTTTTGAGACCTGTTTTGGTTTCACCCCAAGGTCTCCTTTGGATTTTGTCTTTGGTAAAGACACCACAGTTGAGGGACACAATGATGTGGATAGGGCAACTAGGTTCATTGAAAAAATCCAAGAGATCCACCAGGAAATACAAGAACAACTAGAAAAAAGCCAAGCCAAATACAAGGCAAGGCATGACAAGCATTAGATGGAGCATAGTTTCCAAGTTGGTGACCAAGTCTGGTTGTATATCAGCAAGGACAGGATGCAAGGTGAAGGTAAAAAGCTAAAGCCTATTAGGTATGGACCTTTCAAGATACTTGAGAATATTGGTTAGAATTCTTTTTGCCTTGACCTACCAGCTTACATGCACATCTACTCAGTCATAAATGCAGATTGCTTGAGATTGTTTGAATGTTCACTAATTGAGGATCTCGAAGAGAAGAGTCAGTTGCCTTCTATTGATGACCTGCTACTTGAATATCTTAATGAATTGTAGGAAGACACAATTCTAGATAGGAAGGTGAGGACGACATGCAGAGGAGATGTTGAGTACCTCAAAATTAGGCTCAAGGGTTCAAAGCTGAGCAGTGCAAAGTGGATATAGATTGGACAAGTGAGACAATCATACCCTCACTTAGTCGATGCTTGAAAACCAACTTTTGGTGGTCCAAAAGCTTTTTCAGTGGGAAGGCCGTGATACGAATTGGATCCATGAAAATTATCAAACTGCCATGACTGTATCAAATCAAGATAGACTTCGAATTAATGAACAAAGAGCTATTAGGAAGACCTCTGGACAGTGGTAGTTTTCAACCAGCAAGGAACGATGAGGACCTCGGTCAAAGCACGCTGACTGAGGCCCATGGAGACCATGCAGGAGGAAAAACTGGTAGTTATGAAGCCTGGATCGAGAAACGAAGGCCATTTCTGATGCGCGATTAGCGCTCATCACTGGGAAAAACCCCTTTAGAAGGAAAAACCTTGAAGTGCTTGGTCGCATGGGGAGCCGGGAAACCGTAGGGAAGGCGCTAAGGCAAAAGGCGGGTCCCGCGCTCCAAAACCGGTGGAATATCGGAGGCATATTAGGCGCTAAGTGGATTTGGGCAGATAACTAGTGATTCCATTCATCGCACGACACGTGTTCGGCGGATGAGAGAGAAAACCACCTCTCATTGTGGGCTAATGGTCGAGCAAGTCAACCGCACGAAAAGAGCGAACATCGTAGAATCTGGGGGATCCATATATGACAGCGGAGATCATGCCCGATGGACAAATCAAATCTGAAGGGAAAATAAGCTACAACATATAAAAGTCTGAAGTCCGATTTGATCACTGAGTTGGCAGATGAGTCATTCCACATTCTAACTAAAATACCGAATCGTTGAGGAAGAGCTGGCGTAGTTTGTGAGAGGACAAGTGGCCACCTCCCTGTGAGACATTGGCAATGACGCAGAGGCAGGGAACTCCAAGTGAACAACAACAGGTGATCCGAAGGGGTGGAAGAGGAAGTGAACAGTCAAGGATAGATTTGCTTTAAGCCATGAACAAACAGAGAATAGAACAAGGAAGAAAGGAGAAGGAAGAACTAGAGAAGAAAAATAGTGAAAGAAAAGGTGAAAGAGACAGTGAAGCAAGAAGCAGAAAACAGAGAGCCGAGCTAACCTAAGGTAGCATCGAGCAGATAGAAGGCTTGAGAGGTTCAAGAAATCCCTGTGAGGATCTGTCGGGAATTGAGTACCACAATGGGCTCCTCCCATTAAAGACCAGAGAGGTCAAGACTTGGAAAGGAGAAGAGTCTATGCACTCTAATGGCTTGGGGAATCCAAGAACCACCCTACTGAGCATTATCTGTTTCAGGAGACTCAAATTGAGCTCCTCATTGTAAATCTCTACTTTAAAGACACAGTAAAAGAAGGCCACCACTGAAAGCTAGACCGGAGACATAGCCCTGGAGGATAGGGTGAACTCCTTATTAATTTGTTGTTTTCTTGTATTTGCTTACTGTGTCTCTCTTACTCTTTTCCATTTTCCAGTGTCTATGTATTTTGAAATTTGATCGATCTGTTGCCAAAAATAACATAGACACACCCCAACACATGAGTTTTTAATACCTTCATTCATAAATTATTTAACTGAGATCACTCACGAGTGATTTTCAGATCACCTGGGTAAGAGATATGAATATATTTACTTGCTCAAGTAAATGTTGGGCCACCTGAAGCTTGGAGAAATCCATCCAGCCATTGTTGTGAAGTAGATCCAGGATGCTCAACCTTCATTCTTTTGATTCTTTGACTAGTATTTCCTTGTGCAAACCCTTCGAATGGGGGTTCGAATTGAATATTTTCAATGCTGGGTTCAAATTTACTATTTTCAGCGCGTAAAATTGTGGTGGGAAAATTGATTCAAAACTAAACCACTACAAAAGAATATGGTTTGAAAACAACTTTCATGGATACTAATTCAAATAGGTAATACATTTACATAAAGGATATAGTTAATAAATTAAAATTGTGGTGGGAAAACCAATTCAAAACTCAACTACTACAAAAGAATATGGTTTGACAACAACTTTAGTAGATACTACTTCAAATAGGTAATACATTAGCATAAAGGAAATAGTTAATACATTAATATAAACGATACAAGATTGAAACTCAAAATCTAGCACAAAATATTTGAAAAGAGTAAAGTGATTCTTTTTAGATATTTTATTTCTCTTTTTATAATTTAGTATAATTTATCTTTGAAGATATTAAAACACCATTTATTTTAATGAAGATGAAATCATTTTTAATGAATAAAGTATAAGTCCCAAGTTAGATGTTACCCAATTTGAAGAATCCAATAATATCATAAGAAATTTATTTTATTCCACTCAAACTTTTTTGGGACTCTTCCCAAATGAAACTTTCAAAAGCTCAAGGAAAAATTTATTTCACCATAGAAAACGTGAAAGTGTCTTCTAGATGTTTTTAGTCCCCTTGCTATCCATACCTCTAATTATTGTGGATGAACTCCAGTATATATCTTAATTTGAAGGAATAGTTTAAACAAAGACATTGATATGGCCCTCAAGAATTAAATCCAAAAATTGTTCTTTGTTTAATATGATATGGAAATTCATCTTCTCTTATCATGTACGCACCCCCCTAAGTGGCATTAAGGAGTTGAGTTAATGAAATTTTTTCTCTTTAAGTACTATTATAGGATTTCTTTTGAGCTTGTATATGTATTTTGCTCAACAATAACTTTCCAACCATTGTATTCTTGCTTAATTACGAGGTCATGCATAGAAATATATGACCTTCTAAAAATTTCTTCATGTTCTCTTTTTTTCAATCACACTAGCAATCATACTAGTGATGTGGTAGCAAGTTCACCATGCATTTGTATTATACCATGTCACAACTAGTATAATTCACCCTTGGGTTCACACTTGTTGAGACATTCACATTTTCTTAACAGCTTATTGGGTTTTTTATTTGTTGTATATGATAGGCATTCTCTTATCATGTACCCATCCCTCTAAGTGGCATTAGGGAGGCAAGTTAGTGGATCTTTTCCCTCTATAGGCACTACTATAGGGTCTCTTTTGAGCTTGTACACATGTTTTTCTCAATAAGGACTTTCCAACCATTGTAATATGGCTTAATTATGAGTCATTCATAGAAACATATGACCTTCTAAAGATTTCTTCAAGTTCTCTTTTTCTCAACCACATCAACGATCATAATGGTGATGTGGCGGCAAGTTCACTAGACCTCTGTACTATGCCACATCACAACTAGTATGATTCATCCTTGGGTTCACACTTGTTGAAACATTCATATTTTCTTAACTTCTTATTAGATTATAAAGCTACTCCTCCACTATTCTATCACATTCTCACCAATCTTCTCATTGTGCCAAGCCTTTTAAACCATGTGCCATAATGCACATGAATATTTTATCTATGCAATATATCACATAGGGGAAAATGTTATCCTATACAATATCACTTCACACAACTTTTCTTTGTATGCATCCTGCTTTTCCCTGTGTCTTCTATGTCCCCCACATCTTCCTCCTTACTCTTTTCTTCCTCTATCTCTTATATTTTCCTTTATTTGTCTTTCTCTCTTTCTTCATTGCATGATGAAACTATTTTATTTTGTGGCAATTCCCTTTTCTCATATTTATCACATCTACAAAAACTATAGAAATGAAACAACCAACCAAAGTGTGGCATGTGTCAACCTTAAAGTTTACAAGAGGTGCAACAACCAATTAGAGCATGCCACATGTCCTCCTCAAAGTTTTCAATGATACGACAATGTGGCACATGCCACGGGACAAATATTTCCCAACTCATGATATTCCAATGAGTGTCTACCACATGTCCCTTCAAAATTATATGGCCTCTATCATATCGCATGTTTTTCTTTGTGCAATACAATGTATATCACATGAAAATAATTCCATGCAGTATAGAAAAAACATTAAGAAAGCCTTGAAAACCTTCCAAATTTTTTCTAACTTGTGCCTAAGTGTTTTCCATAAGGTGAGGCACTTCTCTATGACCCTTAGGCTTCTACAAAACTCAAAAAAAGGCATGAATATTTAAAAATAATTGGTTTATGTATTCATAAGCTTATTTTGTCAAGGGAATAGCTATGTTTTCCAAGGTGTTCATACCTACATCCCATTCCATAGAAATCATGATGGGTGCACTCAATGATGTATGATGTTCAACTATATAAAATGGATCAGAAGCAAATCAATTTTTGGCGTGTTCAAATTTCAGAGATTGAAATTCTCTTTTGAATAATTTTGGATTTTGTGAGGGATTAAAGATGATAAACATGGATGAAACAAGGGAAGACAATCACCCAAACCCTCTAATGTAGATCTCACATCTCATTTTCCTCTTGGAGTAATGTTATGTGACATGTTTCCTTACAAAACTTTCAATGATGATTATCTTAAAAAATAAACCCCAATAGTGTTTAACTATTTGTAATGCAATTAACAAAATAAAATATTTTTCTACTATGACCAAAAGATATCCATTTCGTTGGAATTTCGACGGTTGTTGACCAGAGAGACATTGTCCAATTGGAAAAATATTGACTTTGTCAAATGTCGATATTATGGTAGATAGATAATTCACCTGGTCAAACTTCAGAAATTTGACGAACATTCAAGTGTCATTGCATATCTGATGAAAAGAATTATCATCAGATATATTACTAACATATTGTCAGATATTTGATGATAATTGTGTTTGCCAGATATCTGATAATTTCAAGGCTTTTTTTTTTAAATACAAAAAATATTTGCAAGAAAAATCCGACAGTATGACTAAACTATCAATGTCCGATGATGGATTTTCCATCCATATGTACTAGTAGGGGTCAGGGGTTAGGGTTTAAGGGTCACATATTAAGAGGATAAGGGCTTAGGGGGTTCATGGATTTTAGGTTAGGGGATAATGGCTTAAGGTTTAATTGGTCAAGGGGTTAATGGGTTATGATTTATGAGTGTACGGGTTAAGGGATTATGGATTAAGGGTTAAGGGGATAAGGAATTTAGTGGTTATGGATTAAGGGCTTATGGGTTGTGATAATGAGGCCCCTAATGCCATTATCACCACTATTTGGGGTTCTTACCTTCCATCTAGGCATCTTAGCCCATATGACATTAGGTCACAAGCAACCTTCTCATTCTCTAATTCTAGGATTATAGATCTTACTAAACCATGCTTGGACCTCCCCTTGCCCCATTAAATACACAACAAGATAGCCCTCCCACCTTTTTGATCATACCATTCAACTTCTCCTAATGTTATGAACCCCCAAATTTACCCAATGCCCCTACAACTACACCCTTGGGCCCCCTTGGCTAAGGGCTTAAATGCATTAGGGTTTATGGGTTGTGATAAGGGAGCCCCTAATCGCCTTATCACAACTATTAGGGGTTCTGCAATCAACTTCGATTGCATGATACATAAGAGAAATTGAGATAAAAAGGCAATGAACTTGGAGAATTAAAATAAGTTGTTGAATAATTAATGGAATGGAAAGCTACCATGGAAGTGGGGAAATAAAATGGTGGAGTTAATCTAAAACCATCCAACAATGTAAGAATTACATGTGTACACTATTTATTTTTTTATATATGTTTAACCTATGTTTGAAAATGAGGTTGAGTTTGATATAGATGTTTCCTCTTCTTAATGTATTTTATAGCTCCACATATGTTGAGAGTATTAGTGTAATTTTATTTAGAAGTAATCCATTCCTAAAGAATGAGGCAGTATTCTCACCAGATGCAAAAGGGAGATCCAATTGTAAGATGACCTTGGTCAAATTTTTATTGAAGGCACTAAAATGGGGGTCAAAATGGGATGAGCCTAGATATGGATAGCTTGAATATTGCACCATTCATATAGTTGAGGACTGCTTGTGTCAGTTTTGAATAGACTTGGAGAAAACTAAGGGAATATGAATGTTGTTTTGAGCATGTTGTGGACAAAACCGTTGAGAATATTACAGACTTGTATGGGAATATTACACATACACTTGGTAAGAGAATGGACCAGTGTTAAAGGATGATGATATCTAAAGGGACATCCTTATATCCTCTTTTTTTCTTTTGAGTAGGCAGGAATTATGTTTGGGCAGTGCATGGAGATGAACCTTACTTTATTCCTATGAAATTAGATGCATTTGTGGACATTATAAGACCATATCATTTCCCTTTGAAAGAAAATACGTGGAGGATATTTGGGGGAAATATGACTATCCATAACATGTAGATCAGATTTTGGGACCTTGTGGCTCTTTTCCTTAGACCCTAGTAGTGCTTGGAAGTTGTATTTGGAGGGCTAGTGAACAAAAACCTAATATAACCAAGAATGTTAGTGTTGGAGCACCTATGGTTTTGGAGAAAGTCTTAGGGGTTCTAGGAGTTAAGGGTTGTATAAATTCCTTGAAATCCTACAATTGCTTGAATGAACAAATTTGAAAATAATTATGTTACACGAAGGCATGAGATTATTCTATGATAGATAAGCAGTGGAATAGAAACAGGGATAAAGAAACACAATCACAGACAATAATACAATATTTTTCTAGGGAACCCAAATGGGAAAACCTATCTACTTGTTGTATATTTTATTGGCAGAAATTGAGCAAATAGAATTCTTTACAAGGCAAATTGTTTCAACAGAAAACAAGGTTGTTCACTCTGATAATGGGAATGCCTTCTTACAAGATTCATACAATGATATGCCCTTTACATAATACATAGATAGATATGGTTAAATACTATTTACATCCTCCCTATCATGCAGGCAATAAGTACAAGATTTTATAATGTCACATGTTATTACAGTACTCCTCCCAAGTACTAACTCTTGCTAAGATCAAGCTCAAAAACATCAATGACCAATATACATAATCTACACATAACATGTTAGACTTCCTCCAAATATAAGATGTGATTCATCTTTCCACATGGTCTTGGTTTTGATTCAATACAATAAAACGTGTACCTTATTTATCCATCTCCAACCAATCTCCATTCCTACCACAAGGAATATCATTGCCATGCTTTTGGATGAAATTCCAAAAACTCGCTATTATGTCTACAACATTATGTCCTCCATGTTGAAAACTCATAATTCCAACTAAGAAAAATGTACCATTAACACTGAGCGTAAAAGAATATTGCTTCAATTCATCTTTCACCACTATAATAACCAACCACTAATTTTCACCACTATAATAACTCTATCAGGTATTTTGCATCATCTTGATTAGTTTCAATCGACCAAATAGGATGAGGTGGTAGGTACTAACCAAGATAGAGTCGAAACATCAACACCTCAAACAGTGTATCCATTGGAAACTAATTGTACCATAAGAAAGGTCGTGTCTCTAGAGGAGGTTCCACAACTGTTGCTAGGAGAGGTTCCACTAAGCAAGCAATAGAGCTATTCAAAATTTAGGATTCAGGTCCCCACGTGCATAGGTGTAAGGCTGTTGCATGAGCCTGTGGAGATCCCCATGGGGGACCTAATTTTCACCTATATTTTCGTAGACGAGACTGGGGAGGTTCAACCACATAGGTGTTTTGTTTGCACTATCAGGTAGTTGTGTTAGGTCAATAAGTGTTAGGCCATAAGTGAGCCATATCCCCTTGGCTTTCTTTGAGTTCGAGTGAGCTGGAGTTTTTCCGTATGGTTGTTTGGATAGCTAAATGTGTTGTTCCCCATGAAGTTAGTGAGGTTCAAGAAAAAAAATAAGAGAGGCTTTTAGTAACCACATAGTTGATGGGGTGGTTAAACTGAACTATCCACCATGAAAGGGCACCACCATGAGAGAATTTATGGTTGAGAGCTATGTAAACACCAATTCCTTCCTATCTAATGTTATGGTCCATTATGTGAACCCCTCCTTTCTTGTAATTAGTTAGCATGATATTTACTCCAACAGATCCCTCTCATTTCACATTTTGCCATAGTGTCAAAACCTTATTTTGAGTTGTTCAATGAGGAAATCCCACATTGGTGATATCAAATGGGAAAACTAGCATTTTTGGGGGTTTCCATAATAGTGGAAAGATGCCTTCGATTGAGAGGCTCAGTGAAACTTGCATCGAGATGTTGAACTTCCCCATCCAACTATAATGTTCCGCAACAAAAATGTGAACCCATCCTTCCTTCCTTACTTCCAGTTGTAGGGTTTCAACCCGTCAAGTGTTATATGGAGGGAGGTTAGAGGTTTTTCAGGGCCATTAAGGGTGTCCCATTGATTTATGAGGGTTTCACCCCATGTTAAGGTGTGTATCTATGCAAGAGGAGGGTTTCAAAATTATTCAGTGTGTCTAATGTGCCATGTAATATTATTCTTTTTCATAGTCTCCACATCAAAGCCAATTTACATCGCTGATAAGTATCTCCTTGGACTAGGCATAAGAAACCCATACCATATATGTTAGGGATGCATGTACTCCTCCTATGTGTGTGTGGATGCTGCTCTAACCTTTTGCAATAGGCATAGATAGAGCTTGCCTGATATCTACATTTTACTCATCTTCCATTAAGGGACAACAATAAGCTGCTATGGCATAAAAGAAGCTAAGCACCAACAAGGGGTGCAAAAAAGTTCATCCAACATATAGTATTAGCTAATTGGGATGATGTTACCACTACTAGTTTACTAGATTCAACCAAGAATTCCTTTCTACTAGCTAAGGTTTGTAGTGCAGACCTCTTCTCATCCTTACAACTATGATGAAAAGAATCCATCAGTGGGACTAGATCATCTTATCTTAAATCAAAATCCTTATCATTTGGCATTAATTTTCAATAGCTAAAATCTATTTTCGATGTATCCAATGACTATTATTTTTCTTCATTAAGGATCAAAAAAGAAGAGTCTTCTTATTTAGTTAGAATGGAATTTCCTAAAATTCATCTCTAGGGATATCTCGTAATCAACAAGAGTAATTCCAAATATATGTTATATAGAAGACCTATTTGAGGTGTTCTTGATGAGATGAGTAAGTGCCATCCTGTAGTAGAACTGCTAGTAGTGTCCCACGATGAGCCCTACTATATTATAGCAACTTTTCTCCTCATGAGATAAAAATATGTTGTTGTTGGGCGTTACACATCCAGCATGAATAAGTCCTGTGAAATCAAGAGGTAGGTGATCTCCTTAGCACACCCACATCATTCCCAAGACCTACCTCTATTTGTTTGAATGTTTGGAACCAATAGTTGTAGAAGAAGGCTAAACAAATGGCATGTGGCCAATAAATTTGTATTTTCTGGGTTCTTTTAAATGAATAAATTTTAGGGCTTTTGTCCAATAATAATATAGAAAATTCTCATTTCAATCTTAAAATATATAAAAATATAAAAGTTAGAGAAACTTCTCACATATCAATTTTTATGTGTTCAATTTGAAAATATTAATGGTGCAAGCCGAAAAAAATAGTCTTTGTCATAGGAGAGGACTAAAAATATATCTACTAAATGGGTCTAAAACATTTTATAGATAAGAAGCAAAGGAATCTCTCTTCATAACCAAATATCAATTTTGGAGTTCTCAAAACAAAATAGAAAAATCGATATCTTTTATTTCTTAATATTCAACCATATTCCTTCACAATCTGAATGGACATAATCCATGTTGATGTCAATGTTGACATCGACATCATCGATATGTTCTTCACTTACACATTTTGTTTCTTGAAAGTATACAACTTGTGACAAATATGCATACTTGGGTTCATATGAAGTATTATTTCTCAATCCTTTTGGAGGACATGTTAACACTACATACCAGTCAGTCTCAACTGGATCTTGTACATAGAATACTTGTTTAGCTTGCGATGCTAGAATAAATGGATCATCTTGCCAATGATTTTGACTTAAGCATTTCTTCATATTCACCATTGTAAAACCCAAATCATCAGTTTTATCCCTCCCTTATTGTACATCAATTCAATTACATTTGAAAAATGTGTAATCCATACAAAATAGTCCAATGTAATTATTTCTTCTACCACTCCATAAAATGTTGTGTTTTGAAGTATAGGGTTTGCATATTTGGAACTTGACCTCGTCATTGTTTGAGCTTCCATACACATGCCACTAATTTGGCTGGTTCTCTAATTCTCTATGCTTTTTGTATGGAATCTGTAACCATTTATTAGGAATCCCTTGTACTTATTCATGACTTTCCTGGGCCACGTGCTAGCCATTTAAGTGTATCAAACACCTTTCCATCTCCTTCCACCTGTATAGTTTTATATTTTTAAATGTAGTTAGAATTCATACATTCAACCTCTGAAAAATATTTAATTTCCTACATGAAAATATTCCCATATATATACTAATTTTTAAGTACACTTAAGATATAAATAATATCGTTACCTGTTGTTTTAACCAACTAGTAAAATTATGGGTGTGGAGTTTCTATAATAGAGCTTCATCTTTTTCCATTTGGGTAATTGAGTTGGCAATCTCCATTCTGTGCATCCTAATTCAAAAATTATGGGCAATAGATACAGTGGTTAATGTGTTTTGATAAAATATGAATAAAATATTTTTAAAGGTCAAATATGTTAATCTATCCATGGATCTATGTTTTCTTAAACCATACTCAAACAAACAAAAAGTTATAGGCCAAATATGTTACTTACCCTATCCATGGATCAACTTCGTTTGTGTGAAATAGAACCCACCTATGGGCTTGTTCCCAACTAATGTCATCTAGTTATGAAGGAATTGGAGCAGATAATGGCTTTCCATCAAGGATAACTTATTCAAATTCCTCATCCCACACTTCATTTCGACCATGTGTGGATCCAATAGCTTCAATACCTTTCAAGTATCCTCCACAAAACTTTATTGATTCCTCCACAGTATAGCTTTCAGCAATGCATCATTTTGATTCTAAACAAATGGGAAAGTATATTTGAAAATGGGAGGAGGTTTTTGTTCATAACATACCCAAAAACAAAAGCCTCTCTCATTTTTTACACAACAATTACTGTCTTCGAGTTACAAGTGGCACTTTGAGACCCATTTTTCACAATTTCGCCTACCATAATTGCTGATAGGGTTCTAGAACTTTTTGAAATTCGACTTGGTGGACCTCGAAATTGGCATTGTCACACGGAATGAGTCGTTCTTGCGGACAAGATCGACCTCCCTAGTATCTAAAGATATCTAGCGACAAACACACCAATCAAACCCTATCTTTCACTAAATATGCAATTTATTAATAGAGGCAAACAAGTGTTTAGGCCTACCTTGGGTCCAGTGCAAGTTTGTGGAAGCCAAGCTCCTTTGATCCAAATGAACTCCTTGATGTAGAATCTGCAGACACAAACATGCACACACATTAAATAGCACCTGAAAAGCCAATATAATAAAGCATATCCAT
>Ga0115851_100271_pt1 | contig 20727 bp, 19 predicted proteins | sample InSIn2gowninarea_FD_83865 | JGI IMG/M metagenome (GOLD analysis project Ga0115851, IMG submission 83865)
AGGAAAAAGCTGAGGGAAGAGGGCAAGTGCTTCTATTGCAAGAATACTTGGGAGCTCGGACACCATTGCTTGGGTAAGGGGAAAGTGCACTTCATTGAAGTGTATTTTGAGGGCAGTTCGGAGGAGTCGAGTTGGAATTGAACGAAGGGCTGGATGACTCACGGCTGCTACGCGCAGAGGGCATGTTAGGGAGCATGGTGGCTTCCCTCCACGGGGTGAAGAAGTTTTTGACACTGAAGCTGATTGGGCAAGCATGTGGCCAAGACATCATGGTGATGATAGACCTTGGAGCCTCCCACAACTTCATCGACATCAACTTTGCTGAGAGGAAGGATTTGAAGACCAAGGGTTTTGAAGGCTTCTGAGTTTCCAATGCTAATGGAAAGCTCACATTGGTGGATCGGATTGTAGAAAGACTTGGAGTCAGATTGTAGGTCTGTGTGGTGAGGGAGGAATTCTACCTCTATCCACTCAAGGGACATCCACATAACATCCTTGGAGTGCAATGGTTGTTCGAGTTGGGTGATATTCACACCAACTACCAAAACCTTACTATGAGGTTTGAGATAGATGGGGTGGAATACACACTACAAGAATTGCGAGATGAGGACACATAGAAGACCAATAACCGACTGGAGTTGGTAGAGTTGGATGTGGAGGCAGAACAGGTAGCCATGTTGGGGGTTCAAGGAGGTGAGGACCCCACGTTGAGCATAGACATGACCAAAGCAGCCACGTTGGGTGCCCAAGGAGGTTGGGACCCCACATTGAGTTTTGGGGAGGCAGGAGTAACCACATCAAGGGTCCAGGAGTTTTGGAACCCAACGTTGAGATTTGGGGAAACCATCATTGTTGAGAGTGATCGGAATCCTGAGATGGACCTAGGCTCAACACATTTTGTGCTAACAGTTATCTTCCACAGGTTCTTGCAGGCACAACTCAGTGTGGGAATGCATTCACTACCATGGCTAAGAAGGTTCTTCCATGAACATATGCTGAGGGAGGAGTATCTTGGCAAGCTCAAGAGTTTGCAAATCGCAGAAGTGTTCAGATCGGGGAATCCACTGCAACAAGAAGGATTAGAAGTCACAACAGTTTTCCAAATAAGGTTAGTGCAGCTGAAGGCACCAAAGGATTCTTGGAAGACAATCCATAGTTGTCTCTTACCATTGCTTGAGGGCAAGCAATTCGAGAGGGAAGGCTTTGTGACGTCCCATTTGAGCCAATGATCAATTGTATCATGGCCCTTTGTATTCTAGTGTTTGTTCATGTTCATGTTGTGTATGTGTAACTCAAGCAGGAGCTTATGGTCTGTGGACCCCATTGTGAGCCCAGTAATGGGACGTCTCCCTTTGAGTAGTAATGTTGTGTGTTGTGATAGGTTATCCCGGATTGTGGGAATCCCAATGTGTTGTGTGTAGTTCATGGGTGATCTCGGATTGTAGGAATCCCAAGGTAATAATGTGTCATGCATGTTGGAGGTGCACGGAGGAGCGTGCCAATGTTGGGAGGACCCCACATACCCCACGTTGGCTCATGAGACCTTACAAACCCCCACGTCAGCCTTGAGGGCCTTTATGACCCCACGTTGGCATGGTTGACTTGTTGACCCCAACAATGGATTAGAAATGGCTTGGGGTGATAACGAGGCATGATCCGTGTACATGAGAGACTATATATAGGGGATGAGGCCCCATTATGAGGTACCACTTATCATACACTTTCTATACCAGTCCCGATCGGGCAACAAAGTCTTAGCAGTGTTGAGCAACTATTCCTAGACGACGTCTAGAGGAGTGGTAGGGTTGGGAGCCTGACATTCTACAACTTAGGTGGGTCACCTAGCCCATCCGGTGGAATTCCAAGGACGAGCTTCTACCTTCATTGGTCGCCAGGGTTCGAGGAGACTCCTTCGTAGGAGGGGAATCGGATATCTGAGGGAGTTAGTCTAATCCTACGGTAGGCTCCAAGTCATACGTCGCCCGAATGGCATCATCCAAGGTCCTAGGGTAGGAAACCTTGACTATCCCTCTCAATGGCTCCGTCAAACCTTCGATGAAGAGGAATGTCAACCTCTCTTCCGGAATGTGGTGGATCATTACTGCGAGTTTTTGAAACTCAATCACAAACTCGTCCATCATCTTCGTCTGCCTTAGTGAATTCAAGTCCCGAAAGTAGTCGTTGTTCTTCTTCCTTTCGAATCTCTTCACTAGCGCTTAGTGAACTCCTCAAATGTGGTGATGTGCGCATACCCTTGGCTAACCATGCCATGACACCACCACTCCAATGCATCACCCTCAAGATGCAAAGATGCAAAATTGATGGCCTCCTCTTCCATCATGCTAGGGTTCAACACAAAGTATGTTTGCAATTGGTGCACCCAAGCCCTGGCTGTCATCTTCTTCCCATCGAATGTGGGCACTTGCATCTTGCTAATCTTATGCTACAAGTCCTTCTTACCTTCCCACTATCCTTCGGACTGACGTTGGCCATGTGAGCCTCCCTTCAACCTCAACAACTCCAAGTAACTGCTGAAGTTGATATCTTGTCTCACTTCCTGATGAAGCATGTTGGAATCCCTGTAATGCTTGTTCAGCTCTAACGAACTAGGTACCCTTGCCTTTGAATCGTCACCTCCTTTTTGCGCAAACATAGGCTTATTCGGCCTTGGAATGGGCTGGTCATCCATTCCTCCAACGTTGGCCTCCAGGTAGTGTTTTAAGAGGGGGCTTTGTTGCTACGACATCCTTTGCGATTGAGATCTCCGGAATTGTGGCACAAATTGTTCCATGGACCCTCTGATGGAATCCCTATCCCTCATGCTTCTGGTTCTCCTCAATGAGTGCTCCCCATCCATCCGATCCTCCTCCGAAGACTCGCCAGAGTCATTCCCATCATCACATGGTGGTGGGGTTGCCTCCTTGGTGTGACGTGGGGTCTTGTAACCCTCATGGGTTTGACGTGGTCCCTCCTGCCCATCATTGTGTTGTCGTTGGCCTTCAAGACCTTCTCTTTCTCTCCGTTGGGCCCTGTGATGTTAGAATTTGTAATGTAATATTGTGTAATATTTCTCCTTAATGTAAATTCACTTAATACTTAAAATATCATTAGATACCTTAAAGTATTAAAGGAATAAAAATAGGAGAAGGATTAAAAATAGGTATAAGTTTAAAAATAGGTAAAGGATTAAAAATAGAAAAGAGATTAATTATAGAGTGGGTTTCTTCTTATAAAAAGAGAAAAACCCTCCCCTTCTCTAGTTACACAATTGTAATGCAAGCTTTGCTATAGGTTTAGAGTGTGAAAGAGAGAAGAGATTTTGTAAGAGAGGTCTTTGAGAATAAAAAGATCTTAGTTAATAGACGTACTCCCAAGGAGGGAGGAATCACTTTATATTTTGTGTTATTTGTGTGATTGGCTTTAGTTATTGTGCTATTGTGTTGATGTTGAAAGTGCCTTCTTGAGATCTTGGGAGATTAGAAGTTAATTCAGAAAGGGTTAATTTCTTCAAGTGGTATCAGAGCTTTTCTTGGAGGCTTCGCTTCAACATCCTTGAAGGTCCATTCCTCCTCTTTCTCCATCTACTTTGTTGAGGTAAAAGGGTTTGCAGGTATAATTTCCCTCCTACCTTGACCATTATCAAATTTTGCTTTATTACTAACCCTTTTTGGTTCTTTGGTTATAAAGTTTTATTTAGCAAAATTTGTTCAAAGTAGATAGTGGTTATACTAACATGTTAGTTTAATCTAATGTTATTGCTATGCATTATTTTAGTTTGTTGAGTTGCAATTTTTTAAGTAAAATTGCCTAATGTGTAGCAATAATAAGCAAGTTTTAAGTAAATTTACTTAAATTTAGCAATAATAAGTTTTTTATAGTTTAAATTTGCAAGTTTCTGCTTAATGTAAAATTGGGTAAAATCTTTGCAAATTTTTTTTACTACATTGTTATTATTGCAAAATTTTACTATGCTTGTAAATTTTTTATAGTTTTTATATAAAATTGTATTTTTATTTATATATAAAACCGTTTTTTTTATATATTATTAAAAAAAATAGATTTTTTTATTTTTCTGTTTTTTATATTTAAAAAAACCAGTTTTATTTTATTTTATTTTTATATATATAAAAAAAAATCTCACAAGAACCGTAGCCCCAAAGGAGCGTGGCTCCCCAAGGGGGAAGCGCAGTCCCCGAGTGGGCGTGCGCAGCCCTAACGGGGGCGCGCAACATCCCAAGGGGGCACGCAGTCCCTGAGGGGGCGTGTTGACCTCGAGGGGTGCGCAGTCCCCAAGGGGGTGCGCGCAACCTGAGGGGTCTGCCCCTTTAATTTTTTTTATTTATTGAAATTTTTAAAAAAATTAATTAAAGTTTTTTTAAGAGTTTTTATATATATTATATATATATGTATAGTTTAAAAAGAATAGTGTCTATTTTAAATTATTTTTAAGAGGAGGGGGAATTTTTTTTTAAAAAGAGTATTTTTTTGAAAAAGGGGGAAGGAATTGTTTAAAAATAAGAGGGATTATTTTAAATAAGTATGAGCTATAAGTTAAATGTTTTTAGGCTAATTTAATTATAAGTATTTTTTTTAGCCTAGTATTTCTTTATTTGTTAATTTTTACCTTTAGTGCAAGCTATTTTAAGGAGAATTTTTTTAACCATGATAATAAGGGCAAATTAATTTATGCATGGATTATTACATAGGTCAATGTTAATTTTTTTTTTTTATGCATAGATTAATGGTAATTAATTATGCATAAATTAATGTTAATTAATTATGCATGAATGAATTAATGCTATGTATGCATAGATTAATGATTTTTTATCCTAATGCATGTGAATGGATAAAGTTTCCTTAAATATTTTTGCCTTGTTTTTTGATGTTAAATTGCAAATAAGGAATTATTTTAAGTCCATCTTTTAAGTAACAAGGGGGAGAATTCTTTATTTTTGATAATGAACCTTTGTAAAGAGATCCATTAGGGGTTGTGATAATACCCATTGGACTCTTAGGCTCATTTGTTGTTACTTAAAATTAATGAACTTTTATAAAGAGATCCATTAGGGGTTGTAACAAAACCCATTGGACTCTTTGGTTCATACTTATGGATGATGTGGGATGTAGTTTTATTTCTTAAAGTACTTTATTTGTTTTGTACTTTTACTCTATATGCAAAGTACGCAAACATTGAAACTTGCTTCCCCCTAAAATGAACACATTTGCACGTTTTTTTCTGCACCATGACTTGTTTGGGGAGCCATAAAGTGAGGATAAGGCGGATTGGAGCCTTTTAATCCGATGATCTAAGTGGTGAAAAGTTCGTACTTCTTAATTGCCCTTAAGTCCTCTGTTGGTCTGGACTTAACTCCATATAGGTGGACAGGCATGTGTGTAGTGATACCACATGTCCGTTCGTCCATTCAGGGACTATCTTGATAACCTAGGAGGAAAATTGAAAACTTAATCAAGATAATTAATTTGGCCAATCCAACATACGTCACAACCTTGGAAAATAGTTCGTATTTCTCCTTGTGAGAGTATATTGTTGCCCAAGGGGAATTGGTTGAGGATTGGTAGGACCTGGGCTCCTTGAGGGCATCCGGGTAAAGGCCTAATTTTTGACAAGAAAACAAGCCTCAACTTTCCCTCTCTTCGATTATTCTTGGTGACGAAGATGTTGTATGCATGATTATTATTCTTGTTAACAATTAAGCATTTGATTTGTTGAATAGTTTTTAAAGATGTATTTGTTTTGAAATGCAACATGTATGCTTACTTTGTTTATCTCCTTCATATTATTTTGTAGCAATGGGAAACTCTTTTACACCCAAGCATATCTTGGATGGTTCCAACTATGGTATTTGAGAACTAAGGATGAAGGCAGAACTTTAAGCATGGAAACTTTGGATGATTGTCAATGAAAATCAAGTTGCTCCATCTGGGGAGAAGGAACTTGAAGCTTATAATACTAAGAATGATTTGGCAACGTCTATGATCTTTCATGCAGTTTCAGATGAGATCCTCTTCATGATATCTTCTTCAAATACTACAAAGGAAGCTTGGGATAAACTAAAGAGTATCTACCTTGGTATTAAATTTTCTAGGAGGTTCACCATTCTTCAGAAGTTGCTTCAATCACATTAAGAGGAAAATAAAAGTGTGGCTATATATATGAATAAGGTTGTTGACCTTAGAACTCAACTTGTGGGTTGTGGTTGCAATTGAATCAACGATGAGTTTCTGACTTTCATCATCCTCCAAAGCCTCTCTGCTAAGTTTAGTTAGTTTGAGACTGTTATTGAAATTAGGCTTGATCATAAAAAATAAGTGTTCTCTTTTGTCAAGGCTTCTCTTGAAGCATGAGGAAACACTTAACAATAAAGTGTTGATCACCACTCCTAAGGAGCCATCTGTGGCACTTGGTGCAATGAAGCCTCACTTCAAAAAGAAGAACCATAGTCAAAAGAAGGGTTCTTATGCTCCTAAGAAGAACTTCAAGAATGGTGGGAACAAGAAGAATTATGATAATGGTAAGTCTAAGGAAACCAAAGCCAAATTTGATGGAAATTGTAATTTCTGTAACCGCTATGGTCATAAGGAAGCTGATTGCTTCAAGAAAAAGAAAGATCAAAGTGAAAAAGGATCTGGAAAACCAAACAAATCTAATAAGAATCTACTTATGTTGTTGCCTTTTACTCCAAGTCTCGCACTTTGGCAAATGATTGGATTATTGATTCTGGATGCACTAATCACATGTTTTGAAAAGGATAAGTTTGAAAACTTTCATAAGTATAGAAAAGATGCAGTTGTGATAGGTGATAGTTCAATCCTTGAAGTTAAAGGTATTGGGAGTGTGTTGATACAAGGGAAGATTCTTGAGAATGTGCTTTATGTGCCTAAGCTTACTATGAATCTCCTTTCTGTAATTCAGGTTGCAAGGAATGGTTACTCCTTTTAGTTTAACTCACACTCTTGATGCATAAAAAAGGGCCTTGCCACTTTGGTGAAAGGTTCAATGCAAAATGACCTTTACATTGTAGATCAATCTCCAACAAAGATGTGCCTTGCAACTAATGTTTGTTCTAGAGGCAATCTTTGGCACCATCGATTAGGCCACCTAAACCATAAGAATATTCAAGTCATGAAAGATCATGAACTTGTGGAAGGTTTGCTTACAATATCACCTACAATTGGTCTTTGTGAGAAATGCATTTTAGGTGAAATGAATAGGCAAAAGTTTCCAAAAGATAAGGCAACTAGAGCAACTCAGCCTCTTTAGCTTGTGCATACAGATTTGATGGCTCCATTTCCAACTAAGTCGCTTGGGGGAGCATCTTATGTCTTGACCTTTATTGATTACTTTAACAGGATGACATTTGATTATCTTATAGAGCACAAGGATCAAACCTTTGATAGGTTCAAAGATTTCAAAGCCTTGGTAGAAAATCAGTTTGGATTCAATATCAAGATGTTAACATTTGATAATGGGGGTGAGTATAATAGCAATGAATTCAATGATTTTTTACCAAGTATGGAATCAAGAGGCAATTTACTATCCCTTACACTCCTTAGCAGAATGGTGTTGCCGAAAGGAAGAATAGAACCATTCAGGAAATGACAAGATGTATGTTGGAAGATCTTCCTAGCTTCTTATGGGGTGCAGCTGTAAATACTGCAATCTATATCTTGAATAGGTGTCCTACGAAAGCAGTTGAAGGTAAAACTCCGTATGAGGCATGGACAGGAAGGAAACCTAACATCTCTCACTTTAGGGTCTTTGGTTGTGATGCTTATGCCTTTGTTGTTCCTGAGAAGACGAAGAAGCTTGATAAGAGATCTTAAAAGTGTATCTTTGTGGGCTATGACAATCAGCATAGAGGCTACAGACTATACCAACCTTCTTCCCGTGCAGTCTTTGTGTCAAGGGATGTAAAGTTCAATGAGCTATCTGAAGATTCTGCTTCTTATGACAACCTTGATGAGGGTGATGATTCCTCTGTTGCTCCTAACTGGTTGGATGTTAGTGTGGATTTGTCACCTAAGGAACAAAACTCTCCAACACAAAGGATAACAAGGAGTATGACCATTAATAAATATTTATTTGCCAAAATTGATTGCAAGAATGAGCCCTCATCCTACAAAGAAGCTTCAAAGCACGAATGTTGGATGAATGCAATGAATGTGGAGTATGAGGTTCTATTGAAGAATCAAACTTGGGATTTGGTTCCTTATCCTAATGAACGCAATGTGATTGGAAATAAATGGATTTATAAGGTCAAATATAACTTAGTTGGAGAGATTGAGAAATACAAAACAAGGTTAGTAGCTAAGGGTTTCGCTAAAAAATATAGAGTTGATTATGAGAAAACCTTTGCTCCAATGGCAAAGATGTCTACTGTCAGAGTAATCCTTGCTCTTTCAGCAACTCAGGGATGGAAATTTTTTCAACTTGATGTCAAGAGTGCTTTTCTCAATGGTGACTTAGATGTGGAAATCTACATGAATCAACCAGAAGGGTTTGTTGCCGAAGGCAAAGAATCTTTTGTGTGCAAGTTAAAGAAGTCTTTGTAGGGACTTAAGCAATCACCAAGGGCCTGGTACAAAAAGATTTCATGATACTTTGAGGACATCGGGTTTTCTAAATGCTTATTTGATTCAGATCTTTATGTGCTCAACCAAGGACAAGACTTGATCTTGATTCTTCTCTATGTGGATGATCTGTTGATTACAGGGAATAATATAGTCCTCATTCAAGATTGCATATCCAAACTTAAGGCAACTTTTGAAATGATTGATCTTGGTCTATTGCATTTCTACCTTGGTATGCAAGTGTACCAATACAAGGATTGTACTTACTTCAGTCAATCAAAGTATATCTCAGATATCTTGCAAAAGTTTGGAATGGAGTGTAAGCATGCTGCAATCCCAGTCACTCCTGGAATCACTTTGTCTCTTAATTCCAACTCTCAGTTGGCAGATGCTACGGTTTATAGACAACTAATTGGTAGTCTTCTTTATTTGACTATCTCTAGGCTAGATATTGCCTTTGCTGTGAATTTGATGGCTTGCTTTATGCAAAAACCATATGTTAAGCACTTCAATGTTGTTAAGCAAATTTTGAGGTATGTAGCAGGCATTAGGAATCTTGCTCTCAAGTATGACAAGTTGCCCTCGTTTGTTCTCTCAGGATTCTCAGATTTTGACTATGGGGGAGATAGAGATCACAGGAAATCAACCTTTGCTTATGTGTTTAGCATTGGTTCAGGTGCTATCTCTTGGGCTTCAAAGAAGCAGTCTACTACTGCTCTCTCCACCACTGAGGTTGAATATCGTGCAATGTCCGTTGCAACCCAGGAAGCCATTTGGTTGAGGCATCTTCTGAAAGAAATAGGGTATGAACAAGTTCATCCATCTCAAATTTCTTCAGATAATCAGTCAGCTATTGCTTTGGCAAAGAATCATGTTTCCATCAGAGAACAAAGCATGTAGAAATCCAAGCCCACTTCATCAGAGAGAAGGTTCTGGATGGTCTTCTACACTTGCAGTATTGTCCATCAGTCCTAAACTCTGTTGATTTGTTCGCTAAGCCCCTTCCTGAAGCTCAATTCTGTAAGCTTAGGGAGTCTATTGGGTTGGTGAAGTTGCTCTCAAAAAGAGAGTAAATGTTGAATTCTTGTTGAATCCATTGTAAATTCTTCCTTCTTAATAAAGTTGTTGAACTTTTATTTGGTTTGTATACTTTGTTTATACATTTCTTTGTTTGGTAACTATAAGTATGGGCTTGGCATCTTAGTGATGACTTATAGTGTACCTCAAATCCAAACACATTATATCAGGGAGAAAGTTCTTGATGCAACAACTGCAGCTCTGTTTATCTGACTTTGTCTCTCCTGATTTATTCACTAGCCGCTTTAGAAACTTTGTTGTGCACACTTTGAAAGTTTCTTATGGTAGTGAAGTTGTCCTCAAGGGGGAGTGAAGGTTGAATTCATGTTTGTGATGACAACTTCATCCCTAGGAGGCTCTTTTTTGCTGTATAGTGTTGATCTAAATGTACACCTTCTTGGTTAGTTCGCTCTGTGTGAGGAACTCATGGTACATTTTGTTTTGTTATCACTATGAGAGAAATCAATGTGTTTGTTAGCATTGGTTGGTTATCCATACGTGAGTAACTTATATATGCACATACTTTTTTGTTGTTGATCAACACATGTTTCTATATACAGAAGATGACTATAAGTATTGGCTTGGCATCTTCGTGATGACTTATAGTGCATCATTGATCAATTTATGGATGACATTACTTAGTTCATTTATCTTGTGATTGATATGAATGTTATATGATGCATCTAACTGATCTTGTTTATGAGCTGCTTGTAGCTTGTAGGTTTCATCTTGAGAGTGCAGGTTACTTACTTCATGTGGGCAGGCTCATGGAGGTTCATATGTCAACTCAGTGTTGATCGACTACACTTACAATGAAACTAGTTGTGGTTAATGATTGTATTGTAAACCATTTTGTTAAATGGTATTGTAATGAATCTCAAACTAAGATCTTGCTTATTTCTCAATGATGTAAAAGTTCTCATCTCCACTTGTATCTCTTTGGAGGAGAACTCTCTCTTACTCTATCTTTCTTCTTCTCTCTACGCTCTATCCCAATATTACATTAAGGGAGAGTGTTAGAATTTGTAATGTAATATTGTGTAATATTTCTCCTTAATGTAAATTCACTTAATACTTAAAGTATCATTACATACCTTAAAGTATTAAGGGAATAAAAATAGGAGAAGGATTAAAAATAGGTATAAGTTTAAAAATAGGTAAAGGATTAAAAACAGAAAAGGGATTAATTATAGAGTGGGTTTCTTCTTATAAAAAAAGAAGAACCCTCCCCTTCTCTAGTTACACAATTGTAATGCAAGCTTTGCTATAGGTTTAGAGTGTGAGAGAGAGAAGAGATTTTGTAAGACAGGTCCTTAAGAATAAGAAGATCTTAGTTAGTGGACGTACTCCTAAGGAGGGAGAAACCACTTTATATCTTGTGTTATTTGTGTGATTGGCTTTAGTTATTGTGCTATTGTGTTGATGTTGAAAGTGCCTTCTTGAGATCTAGGTAGATTAGAAGTTAATTCAAAAAGAGTTAATTTCTTCACGTGACCCCTCTAAGTATAATGTGGCTCTAGATCTTCCACCTCATCTTCTTGTGGACCCACTTCTTCATCTCTGGTTTTCCGTCCATGACTCCTATCCGAATTATGCCGTGAAGGCTCCAGATCCTCCTAGACATGGCGCTGTGGCTTGGGCTCCTCTCTCCCTCATCTTCTTCGCCGATCTCCTTCTTCAGATTCGCCCCAGTATCGATCCATCCTTTGCTCCATGGATCTCATGGCTCCGATCATGCTATGTAAAGTTGAGATCAATGCCCTAAACTCCTCTTCAGGTGTGCCATCCTGATTCTTCCTCCTTTCGATCTGTGGTTCCTCTTGTGCGGCTTCCTCATACCTTTGCTCATGGATCTCTGTCTCGTCTTCCATCCAGTGTCGTGGCTCTTCCTCTTGGCAGCCATCTTCAAATCTCCCACCCTTCTTGGTGGATGACATCTCTCTCTTACTGGATCTGGTGTAATATTTGTGGACCTTGGGTCTCATACAACAGGCTAGCAAGATCCAGGCTTTGATACCACTTGTGAGTATCCAAAACTATCCTCAATGAAAAACAATCAACACTAGGGTTTATGCAACCCTCAAACATCAAACGGCCACACCACAATGTAATCACAACCCAACGATTTCCCTCTAGGGTACACAACAACTCCACAATACCAACGTGGGTCTCCCAAAGCCCCCACACCTCACACAACACCAAACAATGGCCACACAATGCTGACATCAGCCCATAGGGCTTCTCCAACACCCTACAAACCCTACAATTGCTCCACAACACAATTGCACAACACAAGAATGCCAACGATGGGTATACAAAGCAATACAACACAAGTATGAAGCTTCCAACACCAATATATCACAAAGCATGGAACATACAATGGTATAACAACAACACAATGCCACAAGGGCCAACGCATGCATACAATGGAACACAATGATATACGGAACACAATTAAATGTCTGTATGGCTATGAGATACAATTATGAACAATGAAGATACCAAACTAGGGTTCCAAACCCTCTATACATATCTGAACCGTAGGATTAGATTGATTCCCTCAAATATCTAAATCCCCTCCTGCAAAGGAGTCTCCTAGAACCCTGGCGACCAATGAAGGTATAAGCTTGTCCTCAGAATTCCACCGGATGGGCTAGGTTACCTACCTAAGCCGTAGAATTTCAAGCTCCCAACCCTGCCACTCCTTTAGACGTCGTCTAGGAATAGTTGCTCAGCATCGCTAAGACTTTGTTGCCCGATCGAGACTGGTATAGAAAGTGTATGATAAGTGGTACCTAATAATGGGGCCTCATCCCCTATATATAGTCTCTCATGTACACGCATCATGCCTCGTTATCACCCCAAGCCATTTCTAATCCATTGTTGGGGTCGACAAGTCAACCATGCCAACGTGGGGGTCATAAAGGCCCTCAAGGCTGATGTGGGGTCCAAATGGCCTTCTAGGATGACGTGGGGGATTGGAAGGTCTCATGAGCCAACATGGGGTATTTGGGGTCCTCCCAACATTGGCATGCTTTTCCATGCACCTCCAACATGCATGACACATGATTACCTTGGGATTCCTATAGTCCAGGATCACCCATGAACTACACACAACACATTGGGATTCCCACAATCCGAGATAACCCATCACAACACACAACATCACTACTCAAGGGGAGACATCCCATTACTGGGCTCACAATGGAGTCCACAGACCATAAGCTCCTGCTTGAGTTACACATACACAACATGAACATGAACAAACACTAGAATACAAAGGGCCATGATACAGTTGATCATTGGCTCAAATGGACTTCACATAATTATACTAAATTGGGCATGTGCACTCTTCTTGTAATTGGTGACTGTGAAGCTGTTGATGGCAGTTGACAAGAAGAAGGTTCCAAGGACATAGAATGCTTATGCATTCAACTAAGATCAATTCAACCACATGTGGTGGATCTAATCCGTACATTGTTGTATCCAAGGTTGTCATGGATTGGGGGACAGTAAGGGACGGAGACCCAATTTTAGTAAATGCCTAGGGAAGGCGGTTGGGGGGAGAGCAAATATATAGTTAAAAATCCTTGGAATTTTCAGATTCATGAAAAATAAATATAATTTCAATTTTTCATTATCATTGACATTCATGATTCATCCAAGGACCAATTCAAACATGTAACATAATTTGAAAATCAACTTAAATATAAAATATTTGTGTCATTGATTCATTACTATCATATCAATATGAAATTAAAATATCATATTGATCCATACAATAATCTATAGTTACTACAGCTATTCTATAGTCTACATTGCTACATTGCTTTGATGATTGTTGGAACAAATAACTCTCATATCCTCCCCCACTTAGAGGTGAGCTTAAATCCACGTAAACTGTTGCTAGTCTCGGCGATGGGTAGTCCGAAGACGCACCGAGTATCTCTTCTTGACTCGGGCCAAGAAGGCATCTTCACCACTATTGGCCAAGAACTCTTGGATCATGTCCTCGAAGTTCCCTAGGCTTTTAGCGCTTTCCCAAGAGCCATCAGCATCTGTGCAGCCTCCCCAAAAAACCAGGCACCTTGTTTGGGACTGTTATGCATTCATTGGACTTTTTTTTACCTAACTTGACTGTCACTTATGTATTTGTTAGGACTGTTTTTGATACCTAAACTAGTGAACTTCAATTGTTACTTTGCATTTGTTGGGTCTCTTTTTTGATAACTGAACTTAATTGTTGTATATGTATTTGTTCTGGACTGTTACATGCCAAAAACCAACAATTAATAAAATCATGATTTGAAAAAATAATAATAAAATAACAACAGTGAAGGAGTGAAGAGAGTATGTTTTTGGCATGTAAATACTGGAAAACATACTCCTTATTTTCCTTCACTCCTTCACTGTTGTTCTCTTCTCTCCTCTTCACTGCTGTATTTTTTTGGTGGGTAGTGTAAATGTTAAAATGTTTACAAGGAGGAATATATAAGGTGTTTTTTAGGTTTTAGGGGGTGGAGACTTTTGTGGGTCCCACGCCCCTCATGTGTAACTCTAAAAAATGTAAAAAAACATTGACTTTTTTTTTGGGGCCAAATGGCTGCCCAGCTGTGAGGGATGGCTGGGGGATGCCTAAGCATACCCTTGCCTTCCTTGGGGACTCCTAGCCTTCCTCCACTCGTCTCCTTTTTCATAGACATCTCAGGGATGGCCCTAGAGGCTAGGAAAATGTCGCAAGGACAGCCCCTTCGTACACCATCAAAAGGGGATGAGGGAAATGTCCCTGATGGCGTTTCTCAATCTTAGGGACTGTAGGGGATGGGGGACAACAATTGTTTAGGGGGAACATATCCCTGACAACCCTGGTTGTATCCTTGTGTGATAACTGATTAATCCTAACCTATTACATTTAAGCTTAGTTTCTAAGAGGTGGATAGGACAGTTCATAACTTCACAATTTGGATCCCATGGATATTATATATCGATCTACCATTTTGTGTAGATGACATTCGTTCAACTCTCTGATTTATATTATATTGTATCATAAATTTCATGTGAGTGACCTATTTGTTCCTTGCACCAAAGATTGTTATGAGAGGCATCTCATTCAAACAGCTTTGGTCTTCAGTCTATGCATGTTTTGAGACATGAGATTATGAAAAGAGGCAGAATGTTTGTCTTTCATAATGATGTGGATGTCAATACTTATTTTGTCATAATGATAATGGTAAAGTTTGATTTTAGATTGTATTGTGTAATCCTAAGATCAGTCCTAGAACATCCATTCATCATGCTAGATGTAGTATTGTGGTTCTTAACAATAACTTTTTAATCGGTATCAATAAACTCATTAGCATACTTTTTTTATTGTAATTATAATCCTTCAAATATTTGACTTCTTAATGTGAAAAATTGGTCTTTCTTTTTTTAAAGCGGTTTTATTAATACTATATATTTGTTTCTTGTAAATTTCATGCTTTAAACTTCTTTCATCCAAAACTTTTATAGACCATCTGCATAAGAAATTCCTTCAAGTTTGTCCCAACTTAATCCTCCTAGAACTGGAATTGCGCTCCTTTTTTCTTGTTATACTTAATTTGAATATTTAATATTATTTTAGACATTCGATTGAAAGGATCTTTACAAGTCTTTGATTTAAGCTTTTTCATGCTTTTCAGGTTAGGAAATTTACGATTTCTTTTCATAGGACAAAAAAATGCTTGCTTACTAAATATGAGATAGGAAATTGTCCAGTTAATTTGCTATCTTGGAAGTAGAAATGCATTGAAATACTTTTTTATCTAAACTACTTACTGTTGTAACAATACTTATTGATGATTCCTTGAATTGAAAGTGAGTTTGATAATTTATTCTTGCTTGCTTCGTTTTGCCATGTGTTCATATTTTAAGGACCTTGGTGTTGCTCGGACTTAGCTGTAGATGATGATTTTTTCATGTGGTCTAGTTCTCTCAAGAAAAAAACAAATCTAAGAAAGCACTAGAATTTCATCAAATATGTGTTTGTTATAGTTCTTGGCAGGGAAGACAGTTGAAGAAATCAAACGAGAAGCAGTTCGAGAAAAGGAAGCGATTGAAGATTTGAAGAAGACACCAAATGAGAATAACAAAATTTTGCTATCCAATGGAACTCCATCATTGAGTACAGCATCTATTCAAACACTGGAACCCAAAGCTGGAACTACGTAAGTTGAATCACCTTTTGAATAGCACTTTGATAAATTTAGTTAACTCGAAAGTGTTTTCAAATACAGTAATTAGATTCATTTAATGGCTCCAGTGAAAATAACCTATCTTGTAATGTGTGGTTCCTATGCAGTGCTTCCGTACACATAAGTAACAAGTCATGATATAATTATAATGCATATGTTTTCAGTGAATTTCAATTCAGCTGATGATTGAAAAGATATCTCAAGTTGATTTTGTTCAACAAAGTCTTTATCAGTCAAAACAAAAGAAAGGAGAGATATTATATTGAATCTTGATGTCTATGAATGACAAAACTAGGTCACTGGGACTTGCAATTTAAAGCACTAAAGTACTTGGGTGAAAGAAAATCTTAGGAGATGAAAAAGGTAACAAAACACTAATCAGTGTTCATAAGAGTAACACAGAGGGGTGAATCTGAAATGGGTAAACCTGAGCTATTTGATCCAATAACAAACACAAATAGCAAGGTTACAGAACTACCGGGGATGGGGGATGGTATGCCGATTTTGTGGGATGGCAAGTATAATAGTAGTAAATTTTTAGAATTTTTCAGATTTGTGAAAAATAAATATAGTTTCATTCATCATTGACATTCATGATTCATCAATCATTATTCATAATCAATCTAATCATGTAAAATAATTTGAAAACCAATATTCAAATGAAAAAGGCAAAACTGAAATATCAAATTGAGCCATAGCTTATAGAATAAATCAACATGAGTCATAATCATAATGCCATTAAGTTTGAATAGCTGAAGAATGTATTACATACTACATAGTCTTTGACATGAATATATCAAATAGCAAAGAACAAGAACTAAAACTTTGTCTACATGAATTCAAAGCACTATAAAATCAAAACTATGGCTCTGTCAACTCATCTGGTTGTATGTCCTTTGGTGGGCTATCTAATGAGTTGCCCTCATCATCCAAATGAAGAGCTTCCAATGGTACTCCAACCAACCCCTCCTAATCTTGATCCTCATCAATATATCTTGCATCCTTTGAATCAGCATCCGATCATGTACTTGGAGATTGCATGTTCTCAGGCTTAACTCTCTCACGAAGGCGATGAGAGTTATGCATTACAACTAACTTCTCCATTTTGTGAGTCATAAGCCTATTGCTCCTCACATTGTGGATAAAGTTTTGTGTGGACCAATTCCTTTCGACAATAGAGGAACTAGCATCCTGAAAAAGGAGCTTCAGTGCAAGATGTTTCAAGTTAGGTGTATCATCCCCATCTAGCAAGATCTGATTGGGCAATGGTAGCCCTATCCTCTTTTCACTTTAGTTGGTTGAAACAAGGACCCCTAAGATTCAAAAATTTTAACCACTCGTCTCTATGTTTTGAGGCCTCCTCTTTCATATACATATTTCTAAGGGCATTCAAAAACCTTTGTCTCAACTAAATATCATGATTGGAAGGCACTCTCCTAGGTTTGGGCGCATACCACTTCAGATTTACCGCATATTTTGCCATATGAAAAGGGGTATCTATTATGTATAATAGGTCTTATTTGGCTCTCATAAAATCTTAAATCTTTAGCAAAAAATGATTTTTTTCATCTCCTCTAGCATATTGTCAAATGTTTCATAGATCTATCCTAGATTAGAAGCATCTATATCAACATATCTAATGATTGCAACAATTGGGGCAATGAAAGACACAATGTACATACAAGAAATTAAGAAAAAAAACTATATGATCAATTCAATTTGAAACTTCAAAAGTAAAACAATTATGAGATAAAATAATAAATCATAAAAATAAAATATTCAGAATTCAAATCATAACTTTAACATTTCTTACTTGGCTTGAGTCCACCAATCTTCATCCAATATTTTCTCTGATATTCTTTACCTTATCCCTCTTCGATTCCAGCCACCTCTTCCACTTTGTGCATACTACCATGGACTGTAAAGCATCTTGCACTTCAATCATCCTCTCCAATAGAATGAAATAGGTGGCGTATCTAGTATCTCCTCGTTTGATGAACTCCTTATTTGAGAAGGATCAAAGAGGGCTAAAGAAGTGTGAGGGTTACAAATGAACATTTGCAAGTCTTTGGCTTTTGCAACCATAGCCCTCACCCAATTTATCCTCCCAATGTCCTTCAATGCATGAATGCAACACAAGGTCTACAAAATATGTCTATATAATTGCTTTATCATTTACCCCACACGTTGGGAAATAGGGGTTGCAGTTGTAACTATATGTACAACATTGGAGGATCCAACCTCCTTAATAGCCTCCTTTGATAGAAGGTACTTGTACTTAGCATTCTTTTTTTCCTTGAGTAGTTCAAAGAAAATAGGGACTTGTTGAACATGTGACAATAATGTTGATGAGTGTACGCTAACGAATACCAGTCCACCCATCCATGATGATAGAACAACCACTCCTCAACCACGTCTCCCTTATCTCCTTCGTAACCAAACTGCACCTAGAATATTGTTTCTCCAAGAGAGAGGTACGAAGATTATGCTTTCTAGGCATTGCAATGAAGGCCTTGTCTTGCATGCTTCTTTGAAGTAGGGAGAATGTGTAATATGGAAAGGAGGCCCATGTGCAAAAAATAATTGTGCTATAAAATCATCAACTTCCTCTCTTGTTTGCACATTCAGCATGTGAGTTATAGTTCCTTTTTTTCTTGAGGGCAGCAGTGGCATACTAGAGGTTTCTTGTTTTGAGGAGACTCTATGATCACTTGTAGAGGTTTGGCCATGTTTAGGGATTGACATGCCTAAATCTCTAAATTTGGCCTCATGCACAAACCTATTTGTAACATGTTCATTTTTTTGCAAACCCTAACACATTCCTAGTTTTTTTGTAAGATGGGATTCAACCTTAGTACAACTGCCTTTAAACTTAGTGTGACAAAAATGACAACCATGTTCTTGAGCCCTCAAAACTTTTTTCCCTTAGTCAAGGTTTGTCACAAATTGAAGAAGAGGTTTCTTTAGATTGAATGGACCCTTGGCATGGTCTTTTAGCATTGTTCATGGACACTCAAAACTAGAAGTATTGTTGCCTTCTTTAGAAGTTTGGGCAGGTTGAACTTGAGAGGAAGAATCCCTAGCAATATTCTACCCCTGCATTTGAATGTCACATGAATCTTATTCATATCCTCCATTGCTACTCTTGTTGAAAACTTGAAAGTAAATTGGAAACCAAACTTGAATGAGGTAATGAAAAGTAAAATACCTTTCCCTTGCTGATTTCTTTTCTATATATCTTCCTCCTATTGATTATCTTCGCCTTTCTCTTGCTGATTTTTGTTCTTTCCCCCTCTCTTGGTCTCTTGACTGCTATTTTTTTTATGGGTATGTTGTTTTGACTTTCATTTCTTTTGTTTTGTTTTTTGCAACTTGTTTTTAGGGTTTGGGGTTTGGAGAATCTCATGGGGTCCTACCCCGTTCATGTCCATGCCTTTTTTTTTTAAGTGATGGGGCTATCCAACTGCAGGGGATGGCTGGACGTTCTCAAGGATGGTCGAGGGATGCCTAAGCATCCCCAAGGATGTCCAACCATCCCTTGGGCATCTCCTTTTCAAGGGGCATATCGAGGATGGTCCCCAGTGCCCATGGTTGTCCGAGGATGCCCCACTTGTCCCTCCAAAAAAGGGGATTGCAGGGAAACATCTCTGTTAACATCACATGTGTTCCCAGGGGTGGGTATGTGACCCCATGTAACCTTCACAAATAGCCATGTCAGAGAAGATCCTTCGAGGAATCATAAAGCCAATGAGAACCAAAGCAAGAGATCAGTTCCATCGCATGTCTATCTTGAAGCTCATAAAAAGAATTGGTAAGGTTAGTTAAAACCTGCCAACAATATTAATCAAGATTTTGAGCCAGTAATTATTGTATTCACTTTTGATACTGATACATATGTGTTTTTTAATAAAAATTGTAGGCTTGAATACATGCGCAAATGGAAGAATCTATTTCTTGCCCTGCTAGTGGCATCTTTACAATGAATATTGACTCTAGTGGCTCATCTTGATCAATTTACTTTAGCTGAGTTATTCATCTTTTATGCCTATTATCAAGTCGTATTAAAGTTCAATGGTAAGGTGATATTTCAAATTTTGTCTCTTTAGGTTTCAGCCCTTGGCCAAATCTCGTTGTAAATTGGGCACCTTGTTGATTTTCAAAAGCATGAGGTGCCCTTCTCTTTCCCTATACCCATTTGAGGGAGGGATCCAACATACCTCCCTTTACATTTCACTCTACATCATCAGACTTGGAATGTGGGTCATTCCTAAGAGAATGGAATCATTTTGCAACTAGGCTACATATGAACAGTTCTGAGAAGATACCGATGGCAATTGAAAGTTTACAGTGTATGTGAACCTGAGTTTGAGAACTAATTGAAAATACCTTTTTTTAGGGAGTAAAGGTAAAATGTATTTAGTTGTATACACATGAGGCTTGTGTTTAATGTATTTAATTGTATACTCTTCAACATGTTTTGTTTAACTTTATTTCGTTGTGTTGATTCTTTAAAAGCTTCCATCTCCAAACGTCTTCCATCTTCAGCATTTTTCTTTCTAGTTCTAGAAAGAATCGTAACAGGCATCAAGTCTTCATCATGTGGTCTCATGTTGCCCACAACATTTGAAATACTTTCACCACCGAAAGACTCATTTTTCTCCTCTGAAAAGGCATCCATCTCAAAATCAAGTTCACCCTTTACTTGAATTATAGGTCCAACTTCACTGCCTTCTGAGGTGTCAGATACTTTACCTGCTGACATCATCTCACTTCTTTGCAAGCCCTCATGTGGATTATTTGTACTAAGTGATTCACTACTCCCCCA
>Ga0115851_100272_pt1 | contig 20727 bp, 22 predicted proteins | sample InSIn2gowninarea_FD_83865 | JGI IMG/M metagenome (GOLD analysis project Ga0115851, IMG submission 83865)
GCAAATATCTAAACCGCATTTACAGTAAAGAATCGCGTGACTTACTAACTACGACACAATTAATTGAATTTTTGAATTACTTACAAGTGTTTGCTCAAACTAGCAAAGAACTCGCGCGGTTAGGGTGGGACAATCAACAAGGTCAAGATTACCTCATGAAAAACTACAAAAAGAAGTCGCGCCAATACTTAACCTATCAAGAATTAGCAGAATTTTTGCAGCATTTGCAAGCCACGAGCTAAAAATTTGGTTATGAAGCTTAAAAATAATCCTCTTGCTGAAAATCAAGAGGATTATTTTGACAATCATGTTAGCTAACTACTGCCATTGGTCTACTACCCGCCGCATGACGGTTAATTACTTGGTCAATTAGACCGTAATCTTTGGCTTCAGTAGGAGACATGAAAAAGTCCCGCTCCGTATCTTCCGCTATCTTCTCTAGAGGTTGACCTGTGTGGTCGGCTAAATGCTCGTTTAGCTTCCTTTTGTGGTAGAGAATTTCTTTGGCTTGAATTTCGATATCTGTAGCTTGACCTTGCGCGCCTCCAAGGGGTTGGTGGATCATAATCCGCGAATTAGGCAAACTCATCCGCTTGCCTTTTGTCCCTGCACTCAGCAAAAAAGCACCCATGCTTGCCGCAAGTCCCGTACAAATCGTACAAACATCAGGGCGGATATGCTTAATAGTATCGAAAATGCCCATACCTGCTGTTACCGAGCCACCAGGAGAATTGATATATAGGAAAATATCTTTTTCTGCGTCCTCAGCATCTAAAAACAGCAGTTGAGCAACGATCAAATTGGCTAAGTTGGAATCAACTTTTTGCCCCAAAAACACTATTCGCTCTCTTAAAAGACGAGAATAAATATCAAAAGCGCGTTCCCCGCGACCGGATTGCTCAATAACGATAGGAATCACTTAACTAAACGTCCTTTACTTTGACAATATTCTTTAATTTTAGCGATTATCTAAAAGTTTACTTCGGCTTGCCATTTTAATCGGTACTTACTAAAGGACTGGGACTTGCTTTAACAACTATTGGTTGGCTAGGTGGTAATCTTTCAATTGCAATTAACGATTCTACGATTGATTTAACTACAGGGGCGGCAGTAGTAGAGCCAAAAGCAATACCTTTTGGTTCATCAACTACAACTAACACCACGTAACGTGGAGCTTCTACAGGAAAAATACTAACAAAGCTAGTAATTTTCGCTCCCGCATAATAACCACCTGTAGGACTTGCTTTTTGCGCCGTGCCAGTTTTGCCTCCCAAACGATAGCCGCGAATTTGAGCAGCTTTGCCCGTACCTTTTTGCACTACATTTTCCATCATTTTGACTACCTGCTGGGTAGTTTTGGGCGAAAAAAGTTGCTGTGGTGGTGGTAGGGTGGCTTGCCAGTGGCTTTCTCCTTTTGCGTCTACAAGTCCGCGCACGACGTGGGGAGTTACTAATTTACCGCCATTAGCTAACGCAGCATGGAGTTGTACGAGCTTAATGGGCGTGAGAGAAAAGCCTTGTCCAAAGGAAGTAGTAGCGCTTTCAATCGGATAAGTAATAAATTGGTGGCGGTCTTTAATTTGACCTGCGGCTTCAAAAGGTAAATCTATCCCTACAGGTTTATTTAATGCTAATTTTTCTAACCATTTGTAGTAATCAACAGGTTTCATGCGTTGCATAATTTGCACCATGCCGACATTGCTGGAATACTGCAAAATTCCGGCGACTGACAAAGAGTAATTACTTTCTTTTTCGGCGTTTTTAATTGGCCAACCACCGACTTTAATTACATCAGGATCGCCAAATACGCTATCTGGTTGAATTACCCCACTTTCAAGAGCGATCGCTACGTTGATCGGTTTAAAGGTCGAGCCTGGTTCGTACAGGTCTGATAGCGCCCAATTTTTAAATAACTCAAAATCTGCTTTGTTATAAGTATTGGGATCGTAGGAAGGATAGGAAACCATTGTCAAGATTGCCCCATCTTTGGCATCCATAACGATCGCGCTCCCGCGTTTTGCGCCAAATTTTTGTAATTGTTCTTTAAGTCGCAGGCGAGAAGCTCTTTGCAAGCGAGTATCGATGGTTAATTGCAGCCTTAAATCATCTACGTGGAAAAATCCCGCCGGAGCGCGATCGCTCATTAAGGCTCCATCACCCCTACGGTTAAGCTTAACTGTGCCGATGGCGCGTTCTAGCCACTTTTGTTGACTGTATTCTACTCCTGCTTGACCGCTACGATCGAGATTGACGTAACCAACTATATCCGCAACTAAATCTTGCTGAGGGTAAAAACGCGAGTATTCTTCAATTAGCTCTAACCCATCAATTTGCAAACTGCCAATTTTTTTAGCAACTTCTTCGCCCAAAGCTGGCGCTAACCGAAGACCAGTTTTTCGGCTGCCAAATTGCTTGACTATTTCAGTGGCTGGACGATTGAGTAAGCTACTTAATGACCCAGCGATTTCTACTGGAGATGTTTTAAATAATTTAGGATGGGCGTACAGAGTATAAACAGGTCTGTCGATGGCCAGGACATTATTAGACCTATCTACTACAGGGCGACGGGGAATAAACGGGCGTAAAGCAATTATTTGTTGTTTCTTTGCCTTACTTAATAGCTCTGCACCATTAAAAATTTGCAACCGATACAACTGCAATCCTAGCCCTGTAGTTGCAGCAAATAAAAAACCCCAAATCAGCCACAGCCGGATATAAAATAATTGTGGTTTTACTCTGCCGTGCTTTGTTTGTGGGGGCGACATTTTTTGCCGCTTTTTACCTTGATGATGGGGGGAGCGGCGATCTCGTTTAGAGGCAGTTGATGGCGGAACCGAAGTTGGCATTGTTACAAAACAGCGAGTAGGTTAGCGTCGTCAAGTATTTATTGAGCATCGATTTTGCCTCGATTTTGCCCAAATTTAAGATTAATTTACTACTAATAACCAGCAGGAATATCAATTTTTGGTTGAGCCTCTGGTTTAACAAACTCGCGATTGTTTTGTTTAGCTGCTTGTAAAATAATCGTATCTGCCGGATTTGGCGGGCTTAATTGTATAGATGGCTGCTCCGCCTCAACCGCCAATTGATTTTTCAGCATTTCATTGGTAGCGGTTAATTGTCTTTCTTGACGTTGTAAGTTTTCTAATTTGCGGTATTCTTTGCTCCACTGTTGTTGCAAATAGACTGTAGAGCTATAAGTAACTAACGTTCCGGCAATGAGCATTGAAGTTGCGATTCCTACGCGACGCTGCCAAAAGCGCAGGCGCAGACACCACATGGGTACTGGGTGCGATCTCAATGACGTTTGTACTGATTGAACGCGGGGCTTGATAGTAGTTACTTGGCGATCGCGCCCCGCGCCCGTTTTAGTTTTTCCAGAAAGCGGCTTAGAAGAATTAGAAACTGCGGAAGAATTGACAACGCGCATAAACAAGTTCTCAAAATTGATTGAGCTATTAGTCATTTACTCTCGGTTATTTTAGAAGTTTAATCAATGACAAACGATCAATTTAAAAAAAATTTTTGTATTTAGGCTTGTTAGTCGATTATTTTACCTTTGGGCTATAAAGTTAGCTATCTGCTGAGTAACGCTTAATTCTTCGGTAAAATCAGCCATAATTCTATATTCTTGCCTTTTCACAGCATTTTTTATTTAAACCTATGCCTAGGGAAGTAGGCTATAAAACAAAAAGATGTTATGTTTTCAAGAAATATTACAAGTGGCAACAATCAAATTATTGCTGCTTGCAGTAGATTAGCTCTTTGCTCTCTTGCTAATTTTCCTCAAAGTTACAAGTCAGCAAAAATAAAACAAGTACGATTGTACTTGTTTAGTAAAAGTCAACAAATGCGGTATCTTAATCAACAAGCGGCGCATTTATATTATGCCGCCATTGGTGAAAGAGGAGTTATGAAAACAAAAGTCATCGGTATTGCTTTGGTATTCGGTCTATTAGCAGGCGGTTTAGGAGCTTGCAATCAAACTGGCTCTGATGGTGCAAGTCCATCACCAGCAGAATCTCCCACGACATCCCCCACAACTTCGCCCTAGAAAAAAGGAAAGCAACTTTAAAAAAGTTGGCGAAGTGTTCTCCTACAAAAAATCTGTTACAGCAAGTTGAATACAGGTAAATAGTCCTAAATTCACTAATGTTTGTGCCACTTAATTTGTAGGAGAATTATCTTAACTTAGTAAAAACGCAAGTTCGCTAATGCTGCTACTGCAATTTAGTACCTCTCACTACTGTCGCAAAGCAAGACTTGCTTTAGGTTACAAAAAAATATCTTATCAAGTAAGAAATCTGACTCCAGGCTTGCACATCCTCAAACTGAAGCCATTAACTGGGTTAACAACCGTACCTGTGTTATTGCCACAAGCAGCAGGGCAAGTAACAGTTGTTGCCGATTCTACCAATATTTTTAAATTTTTAGAAAGTTACTGCCCAAAGCCAGCGCTATTTTTACCCGACCAAACGCAGCAAGCTGAGGCAGATATGTGGGAAGATTGGTTAGATGAAAGTATCGGCACAGCAACTAGATTTGTGTATTACCACTTCCGGGCTAGGGCTGGTAAAGCGATCGATCCGTCAGTTTTTAGTCAAATATTAATTCAAGTCGTACAAAAGCAGTACGGCATTACTGACGCTACAGTAGAACTTGCCACTGAGCGCCTAGAAATCGCACTGATTCAATTATCAAGACGATGGGAGAAAAGCAAGTATTTAGTTGGCGAACTAATCAGCGTTGCCGATTTAACCGCCGCCGCCTTGCTTAGTCCCCTGGCTTTAATTCCTGCTTATCATCAACAATATCCCTGGTTATTTGAGCAAATTAAACAAATCCATTTAATTTGCGGCGAACCATTGCCGCCAGGAATTGCGATCGATTAAATTAGCTCTTACGCAAACTAGGAAATTAAGGTATGTTAGGCAAACACCAACAATTATTTATTTGTGGTGTAGGTACAAGCCTAATTATGGGGTCAAGTCTATTTATCCCTAAACAGATTGCCCTATCATTGCCACCACAAACAGAGATTCCGGAGGAAGTATTGCGGACGGAAATTATTACAGCAGCGAATTCTCCTATAGATGGGAAACCGCTCACTGCTGCTCAATACGCCGAACTGCAAGTTCAACTGCAAGTCTCCCCGCCGCTCAAACTAAGTCCCAAAGTAAGGGAAACCATTTTTCTCCTGCGTTTGCGCCAGCTAATTCGTACATTTGCGCCATTTTTGCCAATTTAAGCGCCGCAAGTTCTGGACAAAACCAAATTCAATTGCTTTGACCGGCGATGGAACATATATGTATAAATATGACCATAATAAGTAAATTTATATGCAAGCAGGTAGCTCCATGTCTATAACTATAGCCCCCGAACAGGTAGAGCGGATTGTTTGGAATCAGCACCAAGATCCGTTTGAAGTGTTGGGCGCTCACGCCGTAGAGCAAGATGGTAAAACGGTTTGGGTAGTGCGAGCTTATTTACCTAATGCAAACAGTGCTTGGGTTGTACTGCCCGAAGAACGAATAGAATACCAAATGTATTCGGTGCATAATCCGCATTTTTTTGAGTGTACGATTGATAGCTTGGAATTAACAAATTATCAACTGCGCGTGTTAGAAGGCGACCGCGATCGGGTAATTTACGACCCCTACGCCTTTCGTTCGCCCAGAATTACAGATTTTGATTTGCATTTATTTTCCGAAGGCAATCATCATCGCATTTATGAAAAATTAGGCGCTCACGCCACAGAGATCAACGGCGTTAAAGGTGTATATTTTGCAGTCTGGGCCCCTAATGCGCGTAATGTCTCTTTGCTGGGAGATTTTAACTACTGGGACGGGCGCAAAAATCAAATGCGTAAAGGTGCTACGGGAGTTTGGGAATTATTTATTCCCGAAGTTAAAGTTGGTGATAGTTACAAATACGAAATTAAAAATCAAGACGGTCATATTTATGAAAAGTCCGATCCCTATGGTTTTCAGCAAGAAATTCGTCCCAAAACGGCCTCAATAGTTGCCGATCTAAATAGTTATGAATGGAACGATTCGCAGTGGATGGAGGAGCGTCGCCATAGCGACCCCTTAACGCAACCGATCTCAGTTTACGAATTACATTTAGGTTCTTGGCTACACGGGGCTTCGGAAACCCCAGCGATCGCACCTAATGGCGAAAAAAAGCCTGTAGTCACCGTCTCCGAACTTAAACCAGGGGCGCGATTTCTAACTTACCGAGAGCTTGCCGAACGCCTGATCCCCTACGTGGTAGAACTAGGATACACCCATATAGAAATGCTCCCCGTTGCCGAGCATCCTTTTGATGGTTCATGGGGGTATCAGGTAACAGGTTACTACGCACCCACCTCGCGCTATGGCAGCCCGGAAGACTTCATGTATTTTATTGACCAGTGCCACAAACACAATATTGGCGTGTTAGTCGATTGGGTTCCCGGTCACTTTCCCAAAGATGGGCATGGATTAGCATTTTTTGACGGCTCTCACCTTTACGAACACTCCGATCCTCGTAAAGGCGAACATAAAGAATGGGGTACTTTAGTTTTCAACTACAACCGCCACGAAGTAAGAAACTTTTTGGTAGCTAATGCCTTGTTTTGGTTTGATAAATACCATATTGACGGAATTCGCGTAGATGCGGTTGCGTCTATGCTTTACCTTGATTACTGTCGTAAACCGGGCGAATGGTTGCCCAACCAATACGGCGGTAGAGAAAACTTAGAGGCGGCGGATTTTCTGCGCCAAACTAATCATGTAATTTTCAGTTACTTTCCGGGCGTACTATCGATTGCGGAAGAATCCACCTCGTGGCCAATGGTATCTTGGCCTACCTATATGGGTGGGCTGGGTTTTAACTTAAAGTGGAATATGGGTTGGATGCACGATATGCTGGACTACTTCAGCATGGATCCTTGGTTTCGCCAATTCCACCAAAACAATATTACTTTTAGTATGTGGTACAACCACAGCGAGAACTTTATGCTGGCGTTGTCGCACGATGAAGTTGTGCATGGCAAAAGTCATATTATTGGCAAAATTCCCGGTGACACCTGGCAAAAACTAGCGAATATGCGCTGTTTGTTTAGCTATATGTTTGCTCACCCCGGCAAGAAAACTCTATTTATGGGTATGGAGTTTGGGCAATGGAGCGAGTGGAATGTTTGGGGCGATTTAGAGTGGCATCTGTTGGAACATCCGCCGCACCAACAGTTAAAGCAATTTATGGGCGATCTCAATCGAATTTATCGACAAGAGAGCGCTTTATACACTCAAGATTTTGCGGAACCAGGTTTTGAGTGGATAGATTGCAGCGATAACCGTCATAGTGTGGTATCGTTTATCCGTCGTGCGCTTGATTCGGAGGAGTTTTTGATTGTTGTTTGCAACTTTACTCCTCAACCTCACGCTCATTATCGCATTGGCGTACCAGAGCCAGGATTTTATACCGAGTTAATTAACAGCGATGCGCGGGAGTATGGCGGTAGTAATATGGGCAATTTGGGCGGTAAGTGGGCAGACCAATGGTCGTGTCACAATCGCTCTTACTCCCTGGATTTATGTTTGCCACCGTTGGGAGTCTTAATTTTAAAACTCAATGCTGAGAAAACTGCAACTATGCAGTAGATTTTGGCAAGTAATTATTTTAATGGTACAGGCAGGCTGCCTGTACCATGATTTTTTTTGTAGGTAACATCTAGCTACCTTACTTTTTGTTAGGGCGGACACTGCGGCGATTGGCACGAAGTTCGTTTTCTTGGCGGCGGCGATCGCGCCAGGACGATGCGGTTAAATAAATAATTCCCCCGCTTACAATTACCAGCAAACTAAAAGCCGATACAGCCAAGATCGGTAATATAGTCGTATCTTCCACGTTACTTACAATCCATTACGACCCCAAACTACCATAGCAATCGACCATGTAAACAAAACTAATAATGAAACCCAACCCAGTGTCAAAATTTCCATACCAGTAGACTCGAAACTAAAATTACAAAACAACTCTGAACTTTATAATACTTCTAAGAGAATACCGATGAGCAGAAAATAGCGCGATCGCTTGGTAAAAATGCTCGTGCAGGACAGGAGGTTTTACAAAGTTTCTAAATAACTCAGCAAATCTGCCATTTCTTTATTATTCGGCTGAAATTGGGGCATTGGCGGCGTTTCACCGCTAACAACCTGGTGAATCAAACCATAACGCGATTTGTGCTTAGAAACTCCCTGCAAGCTTGGGCCAACGTTACCATCTCCTTGCCAACCATGACAGCCTGCACAATTCATCTGAAAAATTGCTTGACCTCGTGCCTCGTCTCCCTGAAGCTCCAAAACGCTCTTGATATATGGATCGGATACTTGGATTCTATGAATACCAAACACCCCTAGCAGCAGCGTCAGCAGCACCGCTATCGCTAACAAAATTAGCTGCTGAATAATTGCGTCAGGTTTGGAAAGCTGTTTGTCCAAGTTTACAATTTGAATCAGAATTACAAAAATATTCGTCCCTACACATAGCTTAAAAGTTCTTGTAAGTGTCGGCAAGCAAAAATATCATTTTACTGAAATAATTTTTAATTATAAATAGCTTATTAGCACAGGATACCCGTACTATTGCACCCGATCGCCTGGAGTTTTTTTGACCTATCATAGTTTTTAATAAAATTGTTATTTCGCTAAAAATTGATAACAAACTTAAAATCATAGGGCGTTAATTGCGATAAATTAAAAAATCTTTACAAGCAAATTCACGATTTGGCGATCGCAAAATTTATTAAAAACCTTAATTATTTTGCGCTTTTATCGCAGAAATAAACATAAGTTATTAATTCAATCAACTTTTAACGTCAACTAGCAAAATACTACTGAATTTGGTGCGATCGGCTATTGAGCGCAAAGTAAAAATAACTACTTGCAAGGATTGTTACTCAAGCTCTCTTTAAGTAACCGTTGCTTAGAAAGACAGTAAATATTATTGCTTTATCGTAATTGCGATCGCCCTTTGGCAAAATAGAAGAATCGTCATGGAAATGGATCTACAAGTTCAAGGCATTAATCTTAGTAGCTTTGAAGTTCACGGCGGTCAAATTGTTGTACAGAGCGAACTAGGCGTGGGTACAGTATTTACAGCGATTTTGCTTTTACACAACGCCAACGATTAATAGGCCGATAGTCATTCTAATTCAGGAATATATCTTTAACGTGTTGTAGATAGTTGAACTGCTTAACAACGCTATTGCTTGCTTGCAAGGATAATTGCCATGCAAATTTCCTCTTTAGTTAAAACTCAAAAATAAATTTTTGCGTATAGTGTTACTTCTTGCTAAAGGACGGGAACAATAGCAACAACAAGCACCACTGATTCAGTCTATTGTCACGCCACGATTGAGACTATCCTATGCCAGCAACATCTTTTTACGCGGATACTACCAAAGGCGATCGCCTATCATCCTTGGAATTTGTACCAACGGAAGGTTCTGGGGGCGGATTCTCCGTCCCAGAAACTTTTCAAGACGATGACAGTCTCCTCGAAGCCGATTCCTTAGTAAATGACCTCCTTGGAGATACATCTATTGAGCCAACTGCAAACCCCCAGCAAAGCGCTAATCGACGCTCTACAGACTTAGTCCGTCTATATTTGCAAGAAATTGGCAGAGTTGATTTATTAGCCAGAGATGAAGAAGTTGCTGAAGCTCAAAAAGTTCAGCGTTACCTAAAAATGCGGCTTGTTTGCTCAAAAGCGGCAGCTAACGGCGATGAAGTGTTGATTCCTTTCACGCGCTTAATTGAAGTTCAAGAGCGGTTAACTTCCGAACTTGGACACCGCCCTTCTTTAGAGCGTTGGGCTAAAAATGCTGATATAGAAGTAGCATTGCTCAAGCCAATGTTGTCCGCAGGCAAAAAGCGCTGGGCAGAAATTGCAGGCTTGACTGTAGAAGAATTAGAGCAAATTCAAACCCAAGGTATTCGCGCTAAAGAACACATGATCCAAGCAAATCTCCGCTTGGTAGTATCGGTTGCCAAAAAATACCAAAATCGCGGCTTAGAACTATTAGATTTAGTCCAAGAAGGAACTCTTGGTTTAGAAAGAGCCGTCGAAAAGTTCGATCCTACCAAAGGCTACCGTTTTAGCACTTATGCTTACTGGTGGATTCGTCAAGGTATAACTAGAGCGATCGCAACTCAAAGCCGCACTATCCGTCTCCCCGTCCACATTACCGAAAAGCTGAACAAAATTAAAAAAGCCCAACGCAAAATTGCTCAAGAAAAAGGACGTACCCCAACCATTGAAGAAATCGCCACCGAATTAGATATGACTCCCAAGCAGTTGCGAGACGTTTTACTGCGAGTCCCGCGCTCGGTTTCTTTAGAAACCAAAGTAGGTAAAGACAAAGATACCGAACTTGGCGACTTACTTGAAACGGATACTATATCCCCCGAAGACGTGCTGATGCGCGAATCGTTGCAACGCGACTTGCAGTACCTACTTACCGATCTTAGCGATCGCGAACGGGAAGTAATTTTAATGCGTTTTGGTTTAGGCGACGGTCACGCCTACTCCCTAGCTGAAATCGGACGCGCTTTAGACCTTTCGCGAGAACGAGTACGGCAAATTGAATCGAAAGCCTTGCAAAAATTGCGTCAACCCAAGCGACGCAATCGCGTCCGCGATTATTTCGATTCTCTTAGCTAGAGCCTAAAAAGCACGGGATCGATCCCGTGCTTTTTCACACCTGTAGCGATCGAGTAAAATGTTAATATTTATAAAAATTTTATTAATCCCTGCCATTTTTAAGCGGTAAATTGCTTTTGATGCTGCTCTATACTTGCGTAACGACAGGATGTATAGCAAATAACCTTTCTTCCCGTACCAGATTTAAGTCGGCGTTCGCGGGATTCTTGCTTAACTTGACCTGTCATTGCTGCTTCTTGTAAAGTCACAAACGCATTTAAGTCTTCCAAATTATACTGAGTAGCCAGCAATTTTCGCAGTTGTTCTTCTGCCTCAATTGTGAGATAACCAGCTTTTAGGGTTTTTTGAACGAGGTCACTAATGGAAACCATGGTTTAAACCTAAAAAAATACATTGATTGCTAAATATTTTTTGAACCAAACCTACAGACGACTTTTACGTTGTGAGCGTTACGTGCGGAGATCGCGGCGCTGTTAAACGGCCCTGTTAAATAAGCCAACCCTAAACTTAGGGTTGGCTTATTTAAGTTGACGTTAAAGAGATTAATAAAGTTTCGGTAAAATTTAGATAAAAATATCATAGAAGTAAAACTACTTAAGTAGATAGTCAAGACTATTACTTAATTGCTAATATCTTTGTGGCGTAAGCTGTTAGCCTAGCTGACAATTTAGACAACTCTACCTTTAAGCATATGCGTGTACCCGGGCAAAACAATCTATTGAAGGGAGTAAATTTATACCTAATTGGCATGATGGGATCGGGAAAAACGACGATAGGGAGTTTAATTGCTACAGAGCTAGGCTACGGATTTGTAGATACAGATGCGGTAATTGCCCAAGTAACTAAGCAATCGATTAATCAACTATTTGCCGAAGTTGGCGAATCAGAATTTAGGCAAATAGAGAGTAAAGTTTTAGCGGAAGTTTGTGCTTATACAAATTTAGCGATCGCAACTGGTGGCGGAATTGTCACCCAGCAGAAAAATTGGAGTTACTTGCATCACGGCTTAATTGTCTGGCTAGACGTGCAAGTTGAAGTGCTGTACGAGCGTTTAAAAGAAGATGTTTCAAGGCCATTACTTCAAACCCCCGATCCTTTGGGCAAACTGCAAAGTATTTTGCAGCAACGTCAACCCTTGTACAGACAAGCAGATTTACACCTCCGCATCAGCGCCGAAGAAACCGCAAGCCAGATAGCCAATCGAGTCATAGAGCAAATTCCCAGCGTACTTAAACCAGATTTGTTACCGCCCAACGCCACAAAGTTCTAGATTCATAGCAGTAGATGCGATTAAAAACTGTTATTTGTGACATTGAAGTGCGATCGCAAACTCTATTAAACTGCATGGGATACTTTCAAGCAGATTATGGACAACGATCGCGAATATATTAGAGAAGTTGAAGCTACTCGCGTCCGAGTGCTGAGTGAAGCTTTGCCTTACATTCAACAGTTTTCTGGGCGAATTGTCGTCGTTAAGTATGGCGGCGCAGCCATGAAAGACAGTACCCTCAAAGACCGAGTAGTTAGGGATGTAGTATTTTTAGCCTGCGTGGGATTGCGCCCGGTAATAGTTCACGGCGGCGGGCCAGAAATCAATAGCTGGCTAGACAAACTAGGAATTGAACCCCAATTTAGTAATGGGCTGCGAGTAACCGACGCGCCCACCATGGATGTAGTAGAAATGGTTTTAGTCGGTCGAGTTAATAAAGAAATTGTTTCTTTAATTAACCAAGCTGGAGGCTCGGCGGTAGGCTTATGCGGCAAAGATGGCAATTTAATCAAAGCCCGGCCCGAAGGTCGTCAGGGGATTGGATTTGTAGGGGAAGTTAACACTATGGACGTGCGAATTTTAGAATCTTTGCTTAAAGATGGTTATATTCCTGTCGTTTCTAGCGTGGCAGCGGATGAATCGGGACAAGCTTACAACATTAACGCCGATACTGTCGCCGGAGAAATAGCCGCCGCTTTGGGAGCAGAAAAGTTAATTTTGCTCACCGATACCGCCGGAATTTTACAAGACTATAAAGACCCCTCAACTTTGCTGTACAAACTAGACATTCAACAAGCCCGCGAATTAATTGCAACAGGTGTTGTCGGTGGGGGGATGATTCCCAAAGTAAATTGTTGCGTGCGTAGTTTAGCTCAAGGCGTAAAAGCTGCCCACATTATTGATGGACGCATTCCTCACGCCTTACTACTAGAAATTTTTACCGATACCGGGATCGGCTCGATGATTGTTGCTTCGGAGTTTTTGAATTAAAAAAACTAATATCTAGGAACTAAAATCTCCTGTAGTCATCCGTTCCCCGGTAGCGTCTTTGGGGCTGAATTTGGATAATTGTGGGATTAATCAACGTCGAATCTTGAATTACTGGATTAAGTAAAACGGGATTATTTAATCCTGTCGATCTATAGTCACGTGTCCTAGTTACTGAGCCTGAATAATATTCAGGTGTCCTAGTTACCGAACCTGGATAATAGTCACGTGTTACCGAGCCTGGATAATAGCTAGGGTAAGAATAAGAGTTTTGTGGATAGGTAACGGAGGGGTAGGGGATGGGGCTACCGTAAACAGTTGAACTATTGTAGGGATTATTGTAAATGTAGGGATTGCTATCGGGTGTGCGACGCACTACCCCAGTACGGCTTTCATTTATAATTACTTGGGCAGAAAGGGGCGCTGTACCGACTAAGGCGATCGCAATGGGCGCAAGAGCGCCAGCCATCAGCAAATTATTAAAGTTAAATCGGGGGCGTTGGGTATTCATAGTTTTAGCTTAAAAACTAAATTTGGCTGGAACAAAGACCTGTTTTAATTCTAATAGTTTCTCTCGCCGCGCAAAGTAGCTAAAGAAAATGGCAAGATCGCAAGAAGACGAGTTTGAATCAGCGCCAAAGTGACAGAAAGAACTGAAATAGCTAAAAAAGAATACATCGCCGGAGTAGCGGCTTTTGAACGCGGACAGTATAGAGAAGCCGTACAGTATTTAGAAAAAGCCAGCGCCCTAGTTGACCGCAACTCGCGTTTTGGGGGTAAAGCCCTAATTTGGCTTGTAACCGCCTACGAAGCCGCCGGACAACAAACAGAAGCGATCGCCCTTTGCGAACAAATTAAAAAACATCCCGACGCGGAAACAAGCAAGCAGGGAAAACGATTGCTCTACATTATGCAAGCACCCCAGCTAAAAAGACCGACAGAATGGCTAACGCAAATTCCCGATTTAGCAGCAATTTCCGATAATACTAGCCAAGCTCGTTTGAGTAGCAGTAACTTACCGCGCACCCCACCCAAACCGCGCAGTGCGCCAGAACCCGTAGATTTGAGTCAAGTAAATACCAAAGACAATCAATTTATTTGGGTATCGCTACTAATTATTGGCTTGACAATGGGCTTGCTGTTTTGGGGAAATACCTAAATAGTGCGAAGCCCGTAACCGGGCGCGCTTGCGCTATCGCCTCTTGTAAAGCTTACGATCTAAAAAATTCCTTATTTTAAGAGTTGCAAACATGAACAATAAATTTTTTATGCCGAAAATTAGGAGTTTGGTTAAGCGTAGCCGCATAATTTGGGTAATGCTATTCACCTCGCTATTACTTTCAAGTTGTGTTAAGTACGATGTGGGCGTGAGCTTTAATCAACCCAATCACGGCGAAATAGTCCAGCATATTAAGCTAGGAGAGCGCCTGACAAGTTTTAGTGGCGACTCGGCGACGCAATGGTTAAGTCGTATCGAACAGCGTGCTAAACACCTCGAAGGCAAAGTTAAACGCCTTTCCCCAGAAGAAATTACTGTCACAATTCCCTTTAATAATGGCGCTGAACTAGAAGAAAAATTTAATCAGTTTTTCAACCCCGCAGAGTCGAAAGCAGCGACTAACGCCAGCGATGAAATCCCTAAAATTGACTCTAGACTAACTTTGGTTCAAAATAACCTCTTGCTGTTATTACGCAACCGTTTAAGCTATGACTTAGATTTGCGGAGTTTGTCTTTAATTGCCAATAACGGGAACGTTTTAGTTAGTCCAGGTTCGGTATTCGATTTAGAATTTAGCCTAAATACGCCTTGGGGAGGTCGGAGCATTGAAAAATCCGCCGACTCTATCCATCCCCAAACCTATGCTAACGGGCAACAAATGGTGTGGAAACTGCAACCTGGTCAATTAAACCACATAGAAGTAGTTTTCTGGATGCCGGACTTTTTAGGCATTGGCACAGTATTTATTTGTTTATTTGTCGCTATGGGAATTTTCCTTAGATATAGTTTTATGCCCGATCCCCAGACCTTTTTGTCTTCCTCTGTGCCGCAAAATCAGTAGCTTGCTAAGGAGCTAAACGTTCAATCAACCAGCTATTATTTTCTTGACGGCGGTAAAGCAAGCGATCGTGCAGGCGGCTGGGTCTACCTTGCCAGAACTCGACTTCTGTAGGTACGACCCGAAAACCGCCCCAATGGTCGGGACGCGGAATAGTTTTTTGTTCGTATTGCACGATTAAATCTGCTTGGCGCTGTTCCAAAACCTCGCGACTATCAACCACTTGACTTTGGTTTGAGACCCATGCACCTAATTGACTGTTAATTGGGCGGCTATGGAAATATTCATCAGATTCTTGGGAAGAAACAAGCTCAACTTTCCCTTCAATGCGGACTTGACGCTCTAAATTGGCCCACCAAAAAACCAAAGCCGCTTGCGGATTAGTCGTTAATTCTTGCCCTTTGTGGCTGAGATAATTGGTATAAAATACAAAACCGCGATCGCTAAAATCTTTAAGCAACACCATTCGCGCCGACGGCTTACCTTCCACTGTAGAAGTAGCAAGGGTCATAGCATTGGGTTCGGGTAGTTGAGCATTTAATGCTTGGTCAAACCAAATTTTAAATTGTTTAAAGGGATCGGTAGCTAAATCTATTTCCCTTAATCCTGCTTTCGTGTAATCTTTGCGAAGAGTGGCTACGCTTGTGTCCATCGGGGGCTGCTTGAAATAGGAGTTTCAATATATAGGTTACTTGAAATGCGCCGTTTAGCCTCTTTTCAACGTTTGATCGTTATTGGTTTTGGCGCTCCAGTAGTGGCAATGAATGTTTGGGTACTATCCCAGGCGGTGAGCTACTTCGATCATTTATTTACAGTTTTAACGGTGGCGGCAATTCTAGCTTTTTTGCTAAATTACCCAGTCAAATTTTTTAAAAAGGCACGGATTACTCATACTCAATCGGTAATTACTGTTTTGCTAGTCAGTTTAACGCTATTAGTAATTCTTGCTTTTACCATTGTGCCGTTAATTTTTGACCAACTGCAAGAACTATTACAAGGTATTCCCGCTTGGCTAAAAATGAGTCAAGACAATTTGGCATGGTTAGACAAATGGGCGAGAAATAGACGCTTACCTTTAGATTTAACGGGCTTTAGCAATCGCATTACTACCCGTGTGGAAAGTCAGGCCCAAGAATTAGCCGGGGAAGCCTTTGGCTTTGCTTTAGGCACGCTATCTGGGCTAGTAGACACAGTATTTGTGGTGGTACTGGCTTTTTATATGTTGCTGTACGGCGAAGTGGTCTGGAAAGGTTTAATTGATTTATTACCTGCTCCTTTTGGTAAAGCTTTCAGTGCTTCATTGCAACTAAACTTCCACAATTTTTTTATTACGCAGTTAATGCTCGGACTATTTATGTTTGTGGCTTTAACGCCAATATTTCTAGCTTTAAGGCTGCCTTTTTCGTTACTATTTGCGCTCCTAATTGGCTCGGCGGAGTTGATTCCGTTTATTGGGGCAACTTTGGGTATTGGCCTTGTGACGCTGTTAGTTTTGGTACAAAACTGGTGGTTAGCGGTTCAAGTGGCATTATTTGCGATCGCCGTACAACAGGTTAAAGATAATATTCTCGCCCCTAGACTCATGGGCAATTTTACTGGGCTAAATCCCATCTGGATTTTTGTCGCTTTATTAATGGGCGCAGAAATAGCTGGTTTTTTGGGCGCTCTTGTTGCTGTACCCATTGCTGGCACTATTAAAGGCACTATTGACGCTATTCGCGCCGAACCCGATCGAGTTGTCTTGGCGGTAACTATTGCCAATGATTCGCCCCACAGCAACAACTAATAGACAAAATGCTTTATAACTGAAAGCTAATTGCTCGAACTTCTTTTAAATACTATGAATACCGATCAACTATTTGCAAGTATTGCCCTATTAATTGAGCTTGCCCAAAAAGGCGAAATCGATCCTTGGGACGTACAGGTAATTGAAGTTATCGATCGCTATTTAATTAAACTCCTGGCCGATCGAGAAACTATGCCCTCTGCTTATGAAACAGACTTGTTGCAGTCGGGACAGGCTTTTTTATCAGCGTCGATGCTCGTGCTATTTAAAGCCAATACTCTTAGCGCCTTAGAACTAAATCCCGTAGAGGAAGATGAGGATAAATTCGCCGCCGTCGAAACAACAACCCTCGGTCAATCTAGAACGCAATACGATCGCCATCTCCGCCGCCGCACTGCTGCCTTACCGCCCCAAAAACGCGCCGTCACTTTGATGGAATTAATTGCTCAGTTGCAGGTGATGGCAAATCAAAAAAGCCTCACCGAGCAAGAAACTTACGATAAACCCCATCGTCGCCGCCCTTTGCGTTTGGCTTCTCGCGCTCAAATTACTCGTGCTACTTTAGAACTTGCCCATCAAGAAGATTTGACGGCTGTAGCGGGAAAGTTAGACCGAGTTTTAACAGTTTACTCTCAGCAGTTACCCGCACAGAGTTGGTTAAATTTAGACCAACTTGTCTATTTATGGCATCAAGAAACTAGCCTCCAAGGGTCTGATGATAGTATGGAAACTTTAGTTGGCGATCGCGTAAGTGTATTTTGGGCTTTGCTGCTGCTTTCGGCTCAATCGAAAGTAGAGTTGGAACAAGAGGAATTTTATCAAGAAATAAAAATTCGCACCTTAACCGTACCCCTAGAGAGCGATCGCCCAGAAGGGGTGTAAATGTGAATTTTTAGCAAAAGCTCAAAATCCGAGTAGATTAATATACAGGTAAGGAAACTACAGTTGCTGTCGTCAAACAATATCTATCTACCCTTTGGTAATTGCGATGTTTCCTGTAATTGCGTACAACTATTTAACCTCCCAAAAAGTGCCGATTTTGTGAGATTGGTAATTTTTTAACGTGCGATCGCCCTTTAGTCACCATCTAAGGCTGAAATTGACAGATGATGGAATTTTTAAGTAACGATAATGAAATGGCATTAACGGAGGAGTAAAACTTTATGAAAGCCATGATTTTAGCGGCTGGTAAAGGTACTCGCATACGTCCTATTACCTATACGATGCCTAAACCAATGATTCCCATCCTGCAAAAGCCAGTGATGGAATTTCTTTTAGAACTATTGCGCCAGCACGGTTTTGACCAAATTGTGGTCAATGTCAGCCACTTGGCTAACGAAATTGAAAGTTATTTTCGCGACGGACAACATTTTGGAGTGCAAATTGCCTACTCTTTTGAAGGGAGAATTGTAGACGGGGAACTGGTGGGCGAAGCGATTGGCTCGGCGGGCGGAATGCGTCGGATTCAAGACTTTTCGCCGTTTTTTGACGATACTTTTGTGGTACTATGCGGAGATGCGTTAATTGACCTAGATTTGACGGCGGCGGTTAAATGGCATAAAGCCAAAGGTGCGATCGCAACAGTGGTCATGAAATCTGTACCAAAAGAAGAAGTATCTAGTTACGGCGTAGTTGTAACGGATGATGAGGGACGGATTAAAGCTTTTCAAGAAAAGCCATCGGTAGAAGAAGCTTTAAGTACAAACATTAATACCGGAATATATATTTTTGAACCAGAGGTTTTAAAATACATTCCATCGGGTCAAGAATACGACATTGGCAGCCAATTGTTTCCCAAGTTAGTTGAAATAGCCGCACCTTTTTACGGCATTTCTATGGATTTCCAGTGGGTAGATATTGGGAAAGTTCCTGACTACTGGCAGGCAATTCAAGACGTGTTAATGGGCAAAGTTAAAAACGTCAATATTCCCGGTCATCAAGTCAAAGAAGGCATTTATACCGGGTTAAATGTCGCCGTAAATTGGGACAAAGTAGATATTACAGGTCCCGTTTATATTGGCGGAATGACCCATATTGAAGATGGCGCAAAAATAGTTGGGCCGACAATGATTGGGCCTAATTGCTGGATTTGTGGCGACGCAACGGTAGAAAGCAGCGTAATTTTTGAATATGCTCGCCTTGGCCCTGGTATCCGGTTAGTAGACAAATTAGTATTTGGGCGTTATTGCGTAGATAAGACCGGGGCTACTATAGACGTACAAGCGGCGGCGTTAGATTGGTTAATTACTGATACCAGACAAGCACCGCCATCGGAGCCGCCCTCGGAGCGCCAAGCGATCGCCGATTTGTTAGATAGTCACTAGCAATTTACGGTGTTGCCCAGTTAAGAACTAAAAGAGGGAGATAAGCAAGGGGAAATTCTAGCCAAATACAGCAATGTTCAATTCCCTAAACAGGAGACAGAACATATTTCTGTCTCCTGGGGCTAAACATTAGTTACTCAAATAAGTGTACCTACTCAAAGATTGTTCGTAAGTTTGCAGCAATCTTTGCGCTTCAAGGAGAGTAATTCGCTTTTCTTGCAAAGCTTGTTCGGTACGCTTGCGGATACTTTCAATTAAATCTTCCGCATCGTATTGGACATAACCGACAACTTCCGTCATCGTATCGCCTTTAACTACATGTTCGATTTCGTAACCTTTAGGGGTTAATTGGATATGTACGGCATTAGTGTCACCAAACAGGTTATGTAAGTTGCCCATAATTTCCTGATAAGCGCCACTTAAAAACATTCCCAAATAATAAGGTTCTGATGGTTTGAAGGAATGCAACTCTAAAACTGACTTTACATCTCTTAGATCGATAAAGCGGTCAATTTTGCCATCGCTATCGCAAGTCAAATCGGCTAAAATGCCGCGTTGGGTTGGTTCTTCGCCCAAACGATGAATTGGCATAATCGGAAAAAGCTGATCTATTGCCCAACAATCTGGCGCTGACTGAAAAACCGATAAGTTGATGTAGTAGATGGAAGCCATAATTTTTTCCAGGTCTTCCAAATCATCCGGTACATAGTCCTGTTGCCGAGTAATTGCCAAAATCTTCTCGCAACACGCCCAATAAATCCGCTCTACTCTTGCTCTTTCAGTCAGGCGCAAAATCCCTAGGTTGAAGCGACTAATCGCTTCTTCTTTGAATTGTGTAACGTCGTGAAAAGTCTCTTGGAAGTTTTCAAGGTTGATGGATTGATAGGTTTCCCACAAATTCCACACAATCGGCGGTTCGCCCTCTTTGGGGGGTTCTGGCTGTCCTGAGGGGACATCGCAGGTACTCAAAACGTCAAAAATGAGTACAGATTGGTGAGAAGCGATCGCTCTACCACTTTCGCTAATTAAGGTCGGTACGGGTAATTGACGTTCGGCACAAGTATCTTTTAATTCCGCCACAATATCGTTAGCGTAGTTCTGCATATTGTAGTTTTTAGAGGCGTAGAAATTGGTTTGCGAACCGTCATAATCTACCCCCAAACCACCGCCCACATCTAGATACTTCATATTTGCGCCCAAAGTCGCCAACTCTACATAAATCTGGCTGGCTTCGCGAATTGCGTCTTTAACAACATTAATTGCCGAAATTTGCGAACCAATGTGGAAATGCAATAACTGCAACGAGTCTAGCAAGTCCGCCGCTCGCAATTGCTCCACCGCTTGGATAATTTCGGGAATAGTTAAGCCAAACTTAGCTCTATCGCCACTAGAACCGCCCCAGCGCCCTACACCTTGAGTGCTTAATTTTGCCCGTATGCCCAAAATAGGTTTAATTCCTAGCTGACGGCTGGCAGCAATGACTAAATCCACTTCCTCTATCTGCTCTAAAACAATAATCGCCGTAACTAGATACTTCTTCTTTTGGTACAGATTTCATGACCACTGTTGCGATCGCACCTTTGGCTTTATGCCATT
>Ga0115851_100273_pt1 | contig 20719 bp, 11 predicted proteins | sample InSIn2gowninarea_FD_83865 | JGI IMG/M metagenome (GOLD analysis project Ga0115851, IMG submission 83865)
CCAGAAGGGTTTGGAGAACCATCTAGGGGGAATACAATATTGTTCTTGTGAGTGCTAAAGAGAGTGGTGCAGAGTGTGCAAAAGTGGAGCAAATGGCCCAAGTATTGAATTGAGGCAGAGTGTTGCAGAGAGCCTATGGAATAGAAGACCGAGAGATAAGTATATGTTGTTGAGAGCAGAAGGATGAGTACAATATGTTGTTGTAGAGTGAGCAGAGGATAGGTTGATGTTGTGTGAGGCCGAGAGAGCCTTTGGAACAGTAGAGCACCGAAAGTAGAAATAAGATACTACATTGAATCATATTGGTATTTCTCGATATATGTATTTGCCCCTATTTTCAATTTGAAAATTTTGTGAAAGGTAGAACAATGGCTAGAGCAGGTGGTGGAATGCATTCATAAGAGGTTGGTGCCTCTTCGAAAGTAGGTGCTTGCTATCTTAAGGGGGTCGATGCCTCCTATGAGTGGGTGTTCACAAACAAATTGATGTAATTAAGTAGGAGCTTAATTGACATCATAATAACAAATAGATTGGTGATTTTCTCCCTTTGGGTTTCCACGTAAAAATACATGTGTTAATATGTGTATGTTGTTCATGTGATGGATTATATGTACATGTGAATGCCTTATCTTGAGGTTCATTTGTATTGTGTATGAACGCTCTCATAAGTAAAGAGAAAAGAACTAAAGACTTATTCATGAAAAGTTTTAAGAACATCACTGTCACTCATTCACCCCCCATCCCACAGCCCCCTCCGCTTTCCATAATTCCTTATTCCAACATAACTTTAGGATTAACCACAACTTGTAGAAAATATGTTAATGTCTCAAGTATAAAATATCATTATGAACCCCATGAAAAGGAAACTTGGATACATTTGGCTACTTGATAAAATGCACTCTTTAATGTTATAATAACACTATTGATTTTACTAAGGCTATGTGAGGTTTGTCAAACATATCTAAAAACCCAAGCGATTTGTGTGAGAACTCAAGTTATTTGTGTAAATAAATTGATAAATCCATTACCATTGAGTATTAATTGCAACATAGCTGACTTAATTAACTAATATTAATGTTAATGTACCCTTTCACAAAGTTTTTCTTCAAAGTAGCATTGCTGATTCACTAATATTAATGTACCTTTTCACAAAGTCTTTATTTCACAATTGAGTTCACACATAACTTATAAAAGATATATTTTTCTCAACTTGAACAATTAATGCTCATGGTAAAGTATTTATTTCATCATATTATCTTGGTTTAGTCTAACCAAATTGTTTTTTTGCCTTGAAAATCATGGAAATTCTGGCAAGATTTTGATAATTCCGGCAGGGATTTTTGTAAATCCAAGTTACAACTCTCAAACTTCATTATTTTGGTTTGGGTGCCCCATAGGTTTTTGATGGTGCTGAATCCAATTTCACCTTCGAAAACATGATTCAAGCACTACTACTACCAGTTTTTTTATTTTTTTCCCCAAATTCCAACCACTTTTGACTTTTAAGCAATTCCTCCACCTAAATAAACAATAACATTATCTTGTAATTTTTTAAATATTAAATTAAATTTGAATAGAATAAAAAATCATATGCTTAATAACAAAAAGATATTGTTACCAAAATTATATAACAAACTCAATTACTCAGCAATTAAATTTAAATTTTTTAAAAATATTATATATAATCTGTATAATTGACTCCTAAACTGAAGCTCTCCCTATAAAATTTAAACATAAAACAAACTAAAAACTAAACCCAAACAAAACAATTAATCTACTCGTATTGTAAAAGGCCATACACCCAAACAAAACAACTAATCTAATGGTGTTGTAAAACGCCATACACCACCTATGGCCTTATTTTAACTTTAACATAAAAACCTATTGTAATCTCTGCATGTAGCCTTACCAACAAACATTACCGTTGATTTCCTCGCATCAAAAACTGTACATACACATTTTCATACAATCCATCACATGAAGAACATATACATATTCACACATATATTGACACACGGAAACCCGTTTTCTCACATCAAGAACGGTGCATACCGATCCCCCATCAAGTGGTAAAGTCTTGAACGTCTGGTGGGGTTTGGAATATCTGAGCACCACACGACGAATATAACATCAAACACCGCACCCTCAGTGACGCGAGACTTCCGGTTCTGGCGCGCAAGATATAGAATCTTTATACAGTTGTATGTCATTTCTCAACGCGTAGGTCCACACGGTTGCTCGCCGTTCCGGATATATCTGATATACGATGGCTCGGACTTTTATCTTTATCATCCATGCCTGCCTGCCTCGGCTACAATCATCTTTGCAAATTAGCCTTTCTGCCTGGTGTTTGGGCTTCAACCTTTGTCCATCAAGGGTAACCCCTCTCTACAGCCATGGCAATGCTTTTCCTCTACCCTCCTCGGCCTCCCATTCTGCTATGGCTTCTTATACCTTCTACAGATCTTGGTCCTGATGTCAAGAACATTTTACACTTCTATCTACACCGTCCCTAGAAAGATCATGGGTTGCGAGTTTGCCCTAATTGGTGGCAGGACGGCACATTGCTTCTCAGATAGAAGCCGTTATTCCAGCAGTCTCCGTTCATGTTACCATTTTTTATGCAAACTATGCGCAATCCCTCTGGTGCTTGGATGAGCTGTAGCTCATAGTGAAGTCAAGGGCTCCTATTATCCCTGTGTTTTACAAAGTTAAGCCACATCCAGTGCCAGAATTTGCAGATTTGGTAGGTCGGGTAATAAAGGTCTGTGTTGCACTGCTATTATCATTGAAAGTGATTGGAGCGCTTGTGCACCCAAAGCAGTTGGTTACGATACAAGACAGACTGAAGATCATTTGTTAGTCGCTAGGTGAAGAGGATCAACCAATATTCTGGATATTGCTTGTCTTGCCATACGACCAAATAGTGATAAATAAGTGAGTATATCAGGAATGGTGGGGCTTCGAAATCGGGAGAACGAGCGTGGTGGAAGCGGTTACAAAAATAATACAAAATTCATGATGACATGAGAGATTTGGGAAGAAATATTGTAGAGTGATGATCATTGTCCCTTGGGTTTTTGCAGCAGACGACCAAGATAATTGATCAATGATTTATTACAGCGATACTCGTATGTAAGTGCTTCAATCATTTCAATCTTTGTCTTCTGTTTAAAATGAATCTTTCCTGTTTCAATTATTTTTTAAGTATGTTTATTCCAAGAGTGTTAATTCTGTATATTGTATACTTTCCCTCATTGAACAGGTGGTAAAATATCGAAAGCAGGGGAGCTGTCAAGGCCTGAAATGCTGAGATCTTAGCAGGTGATTGACGCTTCTTGGTGTAAGAATATGAAGAAGATACAAGGATTGGGGCAGTTGATGAAGTTGTACAGGGAAAATTGATTTTCTCAAGAAAATACCAGAGCTGACAGGTTTGGAGCATTGGATTTAGTCAAAGGAGCTTAATGCTTGTAATTGCAGTGAGTTGGGGGGGATTTTTAGCAGCTTTGTCAATGATGGAAAGAAAACCTCCACATAAAATGGTAGCACTGTGTTATGAAGAACATAGCAAAAACAGTAGTTGTGTAGGGTTTCTCTGTCGATGAGCTCCGAGAGTGTTTCATGGCTTTAAAAATAGGAAGTACACCGAACTATATGTCAAAAGAGTAATTTATTTCGTTTTATTTGTAAATAAGATGGAAGGTCATGATCTCTGGGAGCTCAGTGTTTCTGTGATCTTGTCAAAGATATGTTTACCGTAAAGCTTATTATAGGTAGATGTTTATTGAATATGATAAAGAGAAACTGTGCAAAGTTTATTATGGATATTTGTGATCTGATTCACACGTGTTACCGAAAAGGTTATTATATATATGTGTAGAGAGAAACGGTGCAAAATTTATTCTGGATATTTGCTGTAACTCTGGTTTCAGCTCTGAAGCAATTTATTCCACATTTTATGGTATGATAAGAGAGTCCTTAAGGGGTTGACTCAATATTCAGTGGTTATAAGATTGCTCCAAACATAATCGTTATATTATGTTAAGTAGTACTTGAGCCTTAAATTAAGGAGTTAGAATATTGTATATACCAAGAGTGCCTTATTTTCAAAGATGTGATTACTCATGAGTTTCTGTATTGATTGATCGATTTGAAAAGTTTAGTTTTGGGTTTTGTTTTTCAATCTAAAGAAAAAAATCCAGATACATCATATCCAAGAAACTGTGCAAAAATTACAGCTAAGTTGGTATAAAAACACCTATAAACGGTCCGAAAAACACTGCTGTTATAAGTCTGAAACAATAAAACCATTAATTAACTTTAATTTTTCATAACCAGATAGGAACATAGAATAGCCTTTAGAAAGGAAAGTCCGCAAAGAAGTGGAATCTGTAAGTGACACTCATATAGGACCTAATGACGCCCAGGGAACATGGAAGGATTCTTCCTGATGATTATTTTTTATGCTGAGGATCTTCCAAGTGCCGGGGTCCAACACCAATCCCAGCTTTGAGAGTGAGTCGGCGTCTTGGTTCCTGTGTCTGTAGACATGATCAAAGGAGACCTCAGAGAATTGAGTAATCAAATTCTTCTGAAAAGAGGTTGAAAAGGAGGCAGTCATTTCATCTACTTAATAATAACAAGTATAGAATCTCTAGGATATGGTCTAGTATAGAATCTCTAGGATATGGTGTAATGGTTAGGATACATCAGAGAATTGAGCAATCAAATGTGTATTTCTGAAAAGAGATTGAAACGAGAATTTTTTCATTCTGCAGAGTCATTTCATTCGATTAGTAACAAATATAGAATCTCCAAGATGTAATCCAACAATGGTTAGATGAGGGGTTTGGTCCCCGCAGATTTTATAGTCTAATCCCGACCAAGACTAACTATGTAAGCCTAAAAACTGCTCCAAAAGAAATTTCTTCGGTCGAAAAAAAACATAAAATATGTAGAAATTTGTAACTCTGTTTTCAAGGAAAAGGTGTAAGAGCTCGAAAGCCAACAGATCAGCATAGTTAATTGTGGAGGGCTTGATCCCAGCCCGGAAATAAATTTGGGATGATGTGGATAGATAAAGAATGCCCCAGCACCCTCATAGATGGAGAACCCTGTGTAGCCCTGTCGAAAAAACCCCACTGGGATTCAGTAAGAATAGTAACCTCAGGCCGACGAGTGGAAGATGGCAGTGATTGAGATTAAGCACTGGAGGAGAAGATAGCTAAGCTGTGAGCTGCTACCTTAATCATAATGGCCAATGGTAGATTGTTTTAAAAAATTGTCTGATTTCTATCCAGCCAAATGCCCCAGGCCACAAAGAGCGGGAGGGCTCTGAGAGATTTCTTTGAATTAACCCATGATTGTAAACAAGAGTCAATGTCAGTTCCAGCCAACCTTATATTCAGACTAGTGAGCCTTTGAATTTCAGACCAGACCAGATCTTATGAGAACAATGCAGTTGAGATTTGAAAGTTATTTTGCTTATAAATCTTTGATTGTGCAAACTATTTGGAATTGAAGCAAACTATTTGGAATTGGCTTCAGTGTAAATTCTTCTATTCACAAGTTTAGTTTAATGATTGTTTGTTGTGATTATATAGCGGAATAGCATTTAAAAGGTATGGAGCGAAGTTAAAAAAGTAACTTTGCGGAACGGCATTTAAAAGGCATGGAGCAAAGTTTAAAAAGTAACTTTGCTTCGGGTATGTTGGATTTGTTTCATGTCCATTGAAATGTTTGGAATTTGCAATATAAATAAAAATGTTTAAGTTTAAGTTTAAGGTAATAAGATTTATAAGAAAAGAGCAGAAAAGGAAAGAGTTCTGGACAATTAATGTAATTTTAATGTAAATTTTAGCTCTCATACAGAAGAGAGGAGATTGGAAGTTTATTGTGAAACATATATGTAAGTTTGGTTAAAAATGAATGTATAGAGTTTTATGTTTTTTGCACGGTAGGAAAACTTATCATAATTGGGTTGTCGAACCAGCAGTGAAGACAATCATATCTGGCTGCTAACCCTATCATAACTCAGTTGACAAACCAACAGTGAGGACAACCATCTCTAACTGCTAACAACGAATGCAGGCTGACTCATAAAGTTTTATGTTAGACATTGTTCTATCTTTTTTAATAATTAGTTGTAATATCAAACAATGATAATTTGCTGCAATATTTGTTTAATATTACTATTAAAAATAATACAATAATATATCTAATCATTGCAATTATTTTGTTTCCTTTGGAAAAAGAATGGGGTCATATCCAATAAGAAATTAAACAGTGATGTCATCCCCTATGTGCATACATATTTGTTATGTTGTAATAAAAGATATGTTTTTGAAAAAGGTTTTATCATTGTTTCATATAATTTTGAACATGTTTATGTATAAAATTGTGAAACACTAAAGGACGATGTTGCACTTTATAATGAATAAATATTACAAAGGAATATTATTTTTGGTTCTTGACATATTGATAGATATAGATTTAATTCATTTCATCATGACTATTAAAAAGAGGAGAATTTGTTTTAATGAAAGTGATAAAAGTCAGTCTTATTGATTGAAAGATTTAATGGATAGAGAAATGTTGAGAAGATAATAAAAAATTGTAACTCATTCATCAAACGTCACCAAAAAAAGGCGGTTAAAAATATTTGTACCCATGTGTGTGCCCAATTCATGTTGGTTATATGATATCTCTTTATATTGATTGAGAGTTATATATATATATATATATATATATATATGTAAATATGTAAGGCATTGATATAATTGGGTTTTGTAGCAACATTATTAGACAAAATTATAAAAGCACGTAAATGGAATGCCAAATTGATTAGATTTCTATTTCTCGTAGAATGCATATCAATGGTTTGAATGCAAATTTATCATTGGATATTGCAAGTTCTAGTTGTTAAGGAGCTCTTTACAAAACCCATCAAACTTCAATGGAATATTTTTTGTTATGCATATCAATGGTTTGAATGCAAATTTATCATTGGATATTGCAAGTTCTAGTTGTTAAGGTGCTCTTTACAAAACCCATCAAACTTCAATGGAATATTTTTTGTTTTTTGTATTTATACTTTCTTGGAAAGACCAATCATCAAACAAGAAGTTATTGCACCAACTTCCTCACCAAACCCATAATATTTGACCAATGACCAATTTATCTTGGTTTCTTTATCCAGTTATCCATGAGAAATTGCAGAATCCCACACATCCTCCTATGTTTATGGCTATGTTGCTTCATTTTTCTTCAAATTATGTGACTTGCCTATATTGAGATTGTGATGTGCACATTGGTCAGCGATGACTTTCCTTAATTGAGAATGTGATGTCCACATTGGTCAGTCATGACACATCCTAATTGGTTGCCACATCAAAATCATTCTCATTATGGATTTTTTTATTAATTCTCATAAATAAGGATTCAGTTGTTAGACCCTTTATCATGTTCCCTATGTCAATGTTTCATAAGGAAACACGATTATTTTTTGGAAAGCATGAAAAAGTCCCCTTCTATACCACATCAAGATATAGGTCATAGATTCTATGTACATCCAATGGGTATGCATTCAAATGATTGATACTTCCCAAGCTAGACTTGGGATTCATATATCATTAATGATGACATGATCTAATGATGTGAGGACCCTATAATTGTGTGATCAAGTTCTATAACTTTCCATGATACCTATAAAATGAATTCTATAACTTTCCATTATACCTATAAAATGAAAATTTGATGATGGATTATCATAGTGTTTATTGCTTTTCATTTTATGTTTTATTTAGATTTATAGAATATCATGATTTTGTATTATCATAAGAAAACATTCTTATAAGTTTTGCATATTCTCTAAAATTTGACTATACAATAAAATTTTATGTTAGATTAAAAATGTCAAAGAGAATATATGGGAAAAAAACATTCATAATAATAATAATACCAAAAAAATAATTGTATTAATTGTATACCAAACCATATTCATTAAGAAATCAATATATTCCATTTTCTTATTGTATAATCGCTTAAAGTTCTAGGTTTTTGCTCTAACCAAACTCTCATGAACTTATGTTGTAGTAGTGAATTAAATCCCTAAACTTTTTTGTTGCACTCATAGGCTCTCCAACCTAGTATAGAAAAGACAATTTAATGTCCTATCTGTTATGTAAACATTTTGACTCGGTTAAATTCGATAAAAATAAAAAATAATAGTTATAATTAATAACTGTTAAAATAAAATTTACCATTGGTGATTTTGGGCATCTGTTTTTGAGAACCCCTGCTTTTGCTAATGATATTTGATGAGCCCAAATATCCTAGCAAGGATTTTGAGACTCCTAAGGATACCAAATTTAATTATGAACCCGAGGTTCATACAAGCTTAAAGGTGACAATGTTATATGCACAATAGGTCAAGCTCTACTCATGTCACCTTCAGTCATTGAATCAAATCAAGGTATGCAGAGACCACTTCTTCAAGAGATTGCATGAAAAGACAAGAGTCTACTCTAATTGCAAGAAGATAAATATTACCCTAATTGCAGAAACGAAAGTGTCATTCATCAAATGTAAAGACTAACTACATTGGTTGTGAGGCATATGCTGATATGTCTGTGGTGAAGTAGTCAAATCTGAATTATAAGGCTATGAAATGTATCTTCATTAGCTACAAAATTGATGTGAAAGGGTACAAGATTTAGGACCGTGTGGCTAAAAATCTTTTGTATGGTAGAAATATTATTTTTCAGAGAAATTAAGCCTTGTCCCATCACCAATGTAACTAGGAGACGATAAGATGATTTTAGTGGTTTAGCTAGCACTGAAGATTTATAAAGCTAAGCTATAAAATAAACAAGAAGTTATTTATGGCCCTAATGAGGAGAATGGTTTAGAGATTTTGGAAGAGAAGGAAGAAAATCAACCTCAAAATTTAAGGAAGTTCACTTTAAAAATAAGGAAACCAACATGTGTAATTACAGTCCATTTCATTTTAGATGTATATTTGTTTCATCTGCTACAATAAACGAGCTTGAAGACATAATGGAGATAGAAAATAAGGAGTCTTAGATATTGGCCAGGATGAAGAAATGGATGCATTTGGAAACAATGATACATGGGACTTGGTATCATTGCTTGATGGATAAGAACCCATAGTGTCAGGGCTTTGAATTGATGCTACCCTTACTTCCATATGATGCCTTTTTGACCTTATACACCCCACTTTCTTTCAAGTCTTATCCTCTTTTCCACACCTTAAATTGGAAAAAGGCACCTAAAGGGCTACAATGTAAATGATTGATTATTATTGTTATTTCCATTTTTTTAATTATTTAAGGAGCTTAATTGATTTTATTTTCTACTAATGATGGTTTTAAATCTAGATCTTGAAAACCACACAACATCTAGCAACCCACCTTCATAATTAGTATTGTTGTGCACCTCTAGAGCGAAAACCACAATATAGGTTTTCCTCGCAACACCTTTTGGAAGCTTCTATGTTCACAATATTAACTTCAAGTCAGCCATGGTAGGAATTTTTCATTGATGAATGCCATGGTCAACAAGTCCCATCTTGGAGCATTCAAATAGGGTAAATTGTGCTTATGAAACATCTCGTCTAATCTCGCATAAACCAACCAACTTCTAGTCTATGTAATGTAGTTCGATTCTATAAATTCTATGGGAATCCACTAGGATTATCAAACTTAGTTTATCATGATATGGATCGATGGTTTCTAATGCACAAGATAGGTGAGTCATCAAATCCACCTTCTCATCATATTTACAATGTAAAACTTGTATAAATCGACCTCTTGTAGATTGTAAAGACCAATCGATCTCATAGAAAATAAAAGTATAATGTTTTGAACCCATCTATTAATTTAGCTTATCATTGGGCACTCTTTTATGTTTCTTATGTATTTCTAGGACTAATACAAATCCATTGTTGATACTTTCCTACAAATGGTTGTAGTTTGAATTGTGCATGATTTAGTCTCCTTCTTAAGAAAACATTCAACACTGGTTGGGAAGAGATTGCCAACTTAGCTAAATTTCCCCTGTATCATCTAAATTTGCAATGTAGTTTTGGTTTATATTTATTTTATAGATATCATATGTTAACTCTTTCAATTTATAGCTAAATTGTATATTAATTTTTTATTTCATAACTACATTTCCTACTAATTACCTGTTTCATAAATAGAATGAAATTTATTAGATATCCTTTGATTTAGAACCATGATTATAAAATTATTCCTTTTTATTTCATAATAAGAGTTGTATGCTAATTCTTTGATTCATGACTAGGTTTATAACTCTATCTCTTGGATGCACTCAGTGCTCTATTTATTTATAGGGTTATTGCTTATGGTTGATTGTCACTTGTGGAAGTGAGATTAACCACTAAAGGGTAGGGATAACATGTTGCATATCTTCATGGTTGCATGAACACCTTGTTGAATCAGCTTGAAATATTGTAACCTATCAAGAAGAGGCTATGTGTTGACACCCTATTTATCATGATATCTCTTAGGTTTCCTTCGTTCTTTTTCATTTATTCTATTTTTTGAGTGAGATTTCTTACTAAAGAGAATGATACATTGTAACCCTTCCTTGGATACATGAACACTTTGTTATGTGATTGTGAAAGATTTCATCCTATGGTGAAGGGACCCTATGTTGATACCAAAGATAACAAATATGTCTTAGATTTCATTTTTGAATGCCTTTATTTTGATCATAGTTACAGTGGGCTAAGTTATACTAAACATAGGGTTTGAGAAATTTTTTTGCTAGAAATTTTAAAGAGCAATGCCACTGACAAACCATATTTCATAATGCTTAGGAGAGTAATCTAGGGACACATAGTTCCCAGTTTTCTTTAATAACGAATGTTTTTCCTAAAGGACCCTTCATGAAACTCTTGAACAAAGTCAAGATAGGGTGTAGAGACCTAGAAATGAAAAATGTACTCAATCAGGAAAATAGATCATGAAATTATACAATGAGTATTTTGAAATGTTGTTCTTTATAAAAGACATCTTTAGAAAGAAAATAAGAATCAACTACGAAGGTAGCTCTAACCTCGAAAGTAGTATCATTGAGGCTTGGTTTTGTGACATCCCATCTGGTAAGGAGTGGAGAATCCTTGGATTTGTATCAGTGGGCTTCTCAAGACACACCTGCATCAAGACCTTGAACTCATGCAAATCCAAATTCTTGTGCAGTGATCTTAATGCGTTATATGGAACTTCATTAGCCCACATGTATCTAAACACTCGATTCAATGTCGGTCTCTATGGATTTTAACCCTATATAGAATTACCTACAAACGAATTCTTAAAACAAAAAAATATACAGTGGTCAGAACATAAAACAAAAATACACAAAGATTTTCCCCTGGATCCAAAAACCAGAACTACCAGTGTAACAACCCTGGTGAAAATTTCATGTAATAAAAGTTAATAAAGGCAAAAATAATAACCACATTTAATGGGACACTTATTCCAAGCTAAATGTTGGTAAAAACATCCTAGTGCGGGTGTTCATCGGTTTAGTATGGCTAAAGGAAATCGAAAAAGACAATGGCTAAGTTGGAAAGGAAAAATGGCGTTTTTGGCACACTTATTTATGAAAATAATGGAAATTAGGAGAAAATGAAGACGAAAGGTCACATGTTGCATGTGAGTAGGAAACTGAAGGAAAATAAGGGAAAATGAAGAAAAGAGAGACCTAATTGATAAAAAGGTTTCTGCATATCAGTTTGTGACCTTTTGTTAGTTCATTTTTGGAGCTATCTCATTATTCTCTCTCTCTCTCTCTCTCTCACTCTTGGATGCTTAGAGTTTTCTTGGAGCATTTTGGCATTGGATCAAGAAAGGAAAAGAAGGCAAGAGGAAGCAGAGATCAAGAAAGAAAGAGCAGGATCCAGCAACTACAACAAGATTCTTTGCAGGTATCCATTTGCATGTGTATTTTCCTTGCTATATTTGGCATGTGTCATATTGCATGTGGTTCTTTTTCTGTTATGGAATGGGTTTTTCTAGGTGTAGTGTTTTTAGCCTAGCATTTCCATTTCTAGATAGCCATGGTGTGTTGGGGTTCTCATGTTTTGGTTGAGTTAGATTTTCAGATGGATTTGAAGCTGAGTAAGGTGGATCTCTGAATCATAGAGCACATGGCTTAATGGTCCCTGAACCCGACTGTGGATCATGGTAAAGCCATTGACCTAGTAACCCTTGAGCCAGATTGTGGGTTGTGGTAAAGCCAGTATTATGTTGCCTTAGTGGGCCTAGGAATCCTTGCTAGTGAATGACAAGATATATGGTAAAGCCAAGAGGTGCATTTCTCTCCATTGGGCCTAGTAATCCTAGGTTGAGATATGTGATAAAGCCTAGAAAGTGGGTCATTGTTTAGGGCCTAGTGATTTGGCGTGGATTGCAGTAAATCCCATGAGAGACTAGGAGATGGGAAAATTCCTCATGGTGTAGGTGGAGAAATCTAGTGGCACCATGCTTTTTTGGCCTAGTGATTGGGTGGAGATCATGCTAAAGCCTGCTATTACATGTTAATTGTGTTGGCCTAGTGATCTAGGATGGATTACAGTAAATCTTGGTTTCTATTGATGAGGGTGAGGTGGTTTAGCCTCGAGATGCCCTAGTTGGTTCTGCTGGTTTGAGTCCCACATTCATGCTTGGAATATGGCATGGGGGTGAATGGATGAAGAGAGATTTGACGCAACCATTCTATGGTCTGGTGGAATGTGGTAGTCCCATACCAGGTTTGGATTTTGCATCATCAATATGAGATCATTTCTCCTTGTATTTCTATGAGTATTATCCTAGTTTATAAGTGGATCATATGGTTGTGATTTCCTTGGTATTTTTGTTGCTATTATGTTGGTTATGTATGTGTTTTATGATAGTGGCTATGTATGGCTCTCATCATGTTTTTACTTGTAAATGAATGGACAATGTATCTATGACCTAATATATGATAATGCAGTAAATGATATAAGTGAACAATGCTTCATAGCGATTCTCAAATAAGTATGAGACCCCTATGCTTAAATCTATTGTTTACATATGTAGATTACATATTCGTGATATGTTTGACGAAACACATGTCATGGCTAGTAGGGGTCTGGTTAAGGGCTTCTTCAAGTATTTACATATGCATCATTGTTTCCTTGTTATCTCTCTATTCCGAAGGTGCCATTCAATTTTGGGTAGTGGCCTGGGCTATGGGCCTGAGAAAGTGGCTCAAATCTCAGGGACATTAGCACAACACTGGGAAAAATAGTCCCTAGACGCTAGCATGCCTTGGCACGAGGGTGTCCAGACCCTCCTAGATGTTTTCAGGTCCATATCATGGGAGTGTCTGGGATCAAGTGGTCGAAAACCTCAGTGGGACCCAAGGGCTAATTTCCTGAGTGGTTGGGATGGTCCTTAGGAGTCCTGTAGCTGATGTGGAAGGTATGTATGTTGTGTTTCCATCGATTCCAATTCCTTAAGGTCACGAAGGAGGTTGAATCTAATCATAGTAACCTCTCATCACATGTTTACCCTGGTTTGCTAGTTACTTTGGTAGATGTGGGAGGATGGTGTTACAACCAGTTTGATTTTTCATTATATTCCTTTTAATTTTACAATACATATATATACATGCCAAAGCATTCATAAACTCAAATCTACAAACCTGGATTAGAACATAATCATAGTTCCCTTGACCAAATCTACAAAATACCATGGGCAGAAAACCATCATTCCAAAAACATGTGAAAAACCCATGAAAAAGACCATGAGTGGGTCTGCCCACCATCTTTGGGCCTGCCCCCCATCCTTGGGTCTGCATAAAAAAAAAAAAAAAGCTTCCTAGGATGCTAACCAGGACCCCATGTAGGGGAGCTACTGCCCCTACGAACTCCCCGACAGGGAGGGCTACCTCCCCCTCTGTGACCCCCCTGTTGTGCCTAGTGGAACATACAATGCTTGCAACTAGTCGTGGAAAGAATATAACACATACCCAACAACCTCTTCATCAACAATCATCACATCACTATCAATATTGTTGGTAGCGCGCCCACCCTAGCTAGTGCCAAGGGAAGGAAGGAACGGTACACCTAGAAAGGAGAGAGAAGAGTGAAGTCAAGTCTTAATCTAGAGAGTCCCACTCTACAACCAACAAATTTCCAAAGGTAACTTCTAGTATAAATTAGTTACAATACAACTAGCAGTTTTGTAACAAATTTGAGTGGTTTCTCATATACCACTAGTGGTTTTAGGGTAGGGCCAAGATCTTGGAGTGCCTATATATAGGCCTCATTTTGAAATGTAAAATGGGGGGAAATTATTGGTTGTTGGGGAATCTTTGCCAAAACTTTATGTGAATTGCTAGGAAATGTTGAAGTGATTTTGGGGAAGGATTTTGAAGTAACTCTTGGGTTATCTATCTTTTCTCATCATTTATGTGTTCATCTCACCTTTTATTTTGAATCTTACTACTGATATGAAACAAGTTTATGTAATTTTCATGCCATTTTGGGTTGTGAACATGATTTGTTGTGTAAATTGTGTGGAATTGTTTTAATATCTTGGATGAAATGAATTATGGCATCAGTGTGATTATTTGTTTTAGTTTTGCAAGATATATTAGCTAGCTTAAAGAGTATCTTGGCTTTCTTGATATTTATTGCAAGGGTTTTAAAGGAACAAGTAACTTTTAGAATCATATGTTTTCTAATGGTTGAATTCTTAATTGCTCCTCTAACTTGGGTAAAACTTGATTATCCATTTTCATCCACCTTTTATTTTTTAAAATTTTCATGTCAAACACAAGGGCTATGGATGCTCCTACACAATATCAACAAAAATGTGGCTCATCAAAGGATCTAATGTAATGGTGTTTTCCTCCCAATCTTGATCCCAAACCACTCACAAATTACAGCAAATTTAAAACATTTCAATGGACATGAAACAAATCCAACATACCCGAAGCAAAGTTACTTTTTAAACTTTGCTCCATGCCTTTTAAATGCCGTTCCGCAAAGTTACTTTTTTAACTTCGCTCCATACCTTTTAAATGCTATTCCGCTATATAATCACAACAAACAATCATTAAACTAAACTTGTGAATAGAAGAATTTACACTGAAGCCAATTCCAAATAGTTTGCTTCAATTCCAAATAGTTTGCACAATCAAAGATTTATAAGCAAAATAACTTTCAAATCTCAACTGCATTGTTCTCATAAGATCTGGTCTGGTCTGAAATTCAAAGGCTCACTAGTCTGAATATAAGGTTGGCTGGAACTGACATTGACTCTTGTTTACAATCATGGGTTAATTCAAAGAAATCTCTCAGAGCCCTCCCGCTCTTTGTGGCCTGGGGCATTTGGCTGGATAGAAATCAGACAATTTTTTAAAACAATCTACCATTGGCCATTATGATTAAGGTAGCAGCTCACAGCTTAGCTATCTTCTCCTCCAGTGCTTAATCTCAATCACTGCCATCTTCCACTCGTCGGCCTGAGGTTACTATTCTTACTGAATCCCAGTGGGGTTTTTTCGACAGGGCTACACAGGGTTCTCCATCTATGAGGGTGCTGGGGCATTCTTTATCTATCCACATCATCCCAAATTTATTTCCGGGCTGGGATCAAGCCCTCCACAATTAACTATGCTGATCTGTTGGCTTTCGAGCTCTTACACCTTTTCCTTGAAAACAGAGTTACAAATTTCTACATATTTTATGTTTTTTTTCGACCGAAGAAATTTCTTTTGGAGCAGTTTTTAGGCTTACATAGTTAGTCTTGGTCGGGATTAGACTATAAAATCTGCGGGGACCAAACCCCTCATCTAACCATTGTTGGATTACATCTTGGAGATTCTATATTTGTTACTAATCGAATGAAATGACTCTGCAGAATGAAAAAATTCTCGTTTCAATCTCTTTTCAGAAATACACATTTGATTGCTCAATTCTCTGATGTATCCTAACCATTACACCATATCCTAGAGATTCTATACTAGACCATATCCTAGAGATTCTATACTTGTTATTATTAAGTAGATGAAATGACTGCCTCCTTTTCAACCTCTTTTCAGAAGAATTTGATTACTCAATTCTCTGAGGTCTCCTTTGATCATGTCTACAGACACAGGAACCAAGACGCCGACTCACTCTCAAAGCTGGGATTGGTGTTGGACCCCGGCACTTGGAAGATCCTCAGCATAAAAAATAATCATCAGGAAGAATCCTTCCATGTTCCCTGGGCGTCATTAGGTCCTATATGAGTGTCACTTACAGATTCCACTTCTTTGCGGACTTTCCTTTCTAAAGGCTATTCTATGTTCCTATCTGGTTATGAAAAATTAAAGTTAATTAATGGTTTTATTGTTTCAGACTTATAACAGCAGTGTTTTTCGGACCGTTTATAGGTGTTTTTATACCAACTTAGCTGTAATTTTTGCACAGTTTCTTGGATATGATGTATCTGGATTTTTTTCTTTAGATTGAAAAACAAAACCCAAAACTAAACTTTTCAAATCGATCAATCAATACAGAAACTCATGAGTAATCACATCTTTGAAAATAAGGCACTCTTGGTATATACAATATTCTAACTCCTTAATTTAAGGCTCAAGTACTACTTAACATAATATAACGATTATGTTTGGAGCAATCTTATAACCACTGAATATTGAGTCAACCCCTTAAGGACTCTCTTATCATACCATAAAATGTGGAATAAATTGCTTCAGAGCTGAAACCAGAGTTACAGCAAATATCCAGAATAAATTTTGCACCGTTTCTCTCTACACATATATATAATAACCTTTTCGGTAACACGTGTGAATCAGATCACAAATATCCATAATAAACTTTGCACAGTTTCTCTTTATCATATTCAATAAACATCTACCTATAATAAGCTTTACGGTAAACATATCTTTGACAAGATCACAGAAACACTGAGCTCCCAGAGATCATGACCTTCCATCTTATTTACAAATAAAACGAAATAAATTACTCTTTTGACATATAGTTCGGTGTACTTCCTATTTTTAAAGCCATGAAACACTCTCGGAGCTCATCGACAGAGAAACCCTACACAACTACTGTTTTTGCTATGTTCTTCATAACACAGTGCTACCATTTTATGTGGAGGTTTTCTTTCCATCATTGACAAAGCTGCTAAAAATCCCCCCCAACTCACTGCAATTACAAGCATTAAGCTCCTTTGACTAAATCCAATGCTCCAAACCTGTCAGCTCTGGTATTTTCTTGAGAAAATCAATTTTCCCTGTACAACTTCATCAACTGCCCCAATCCTTGTATCTTCTTCATATTCTTACACCAAGAAGCGTCAATCACCTGCTAAGATCTCAGCATTTCAGGCCTTGACAGCTCCCCTGCTTTCGATATTTTACCACCTGTTCAATGAGGGAAAGTATACAATATACAGAATTAACACTCTTGGAATAAACATACTTAAAAAATAATTGAAACAGGAAAGATTCATTTTAAACAGAAGACAAAGATTGAAATGATTGAAGCACTTACATACGAGTATCGCTGTAATAAATCATTGATCAATTATCTTGGTCGTCTGCTGCAAAAACCCAAGGGACAATGATCATCACTCTACAATATTTCTTCCCAAATCTCTCATGTCATCATGAATTTTGTATTATTTTTGTAACCGCTTCCACCACGCTCGTTCTCCCGATTTCGAAGCCCCACCATTCCTGATATACTCACTTATTTATCACTATTTGGTCGTATGGCAAGACAAGCAATATCCAGAATATTGGTTGATCCTCTTCACCTAGCGACTAACAAATGATCTTCAGTCTGTCTTGTATCGTAACCAACTGCTTTGGGTGCACAAGCGCTCCAATCACTTTCAATGATAATAGCAGTGCAACACAGACCTTTATTACCCGACCTACCAAATCTGCAAATTCTGGCACTGGATGTGGCTTAACTTTGTAAAACACAGGGATAATAGGAGCCCTTGACTTCACTATGAGCTACAGCTCATCCAAGCACCAGAGGGATTGCGCATAGTTTGCATAAAAAATGGTAACATGAACGGAGACTGCTGGAATAACGGCTTCTATCTGAGAAGCAATGTGCCGTCCTGCCACCAATTAGGGCAAACTCGCAACCCATGATCTTTCTAGGGACGGTGTAGATAGAAGTGTAAAATGTTCTTGACATCAGGACCAAGATCTGTAGAAGGTATAAGAAGCCATAGCAGAATGGGAGGCCGAGGAGGGTAGAGGAAAAGCATTGCCATGGCTGTAGAGAGGGGTTACCCTTGATGGACAAAGGTTGAAGCCCAAACACCAGGCAGAAAGGCTAATTTGCAAAGATGATTGTAGCCGAGGCAGGCAGGCATGGATGATAAAGATAAAAGTCCGAGCCATCGTATATCAGATATATCCGGAACGGCGAGCAACCGTGTGGACCTACGCGTTGAGAAATGACATACAACTGTATAAAGATTCTATATCTTGCGCGCCAGAACCGGAAGTCTCGCGTCACTGAGGGTGCGGTGTTTGATGTTATATTCGTCGTGTGGTGCTCAGATATTCCAAACCCCACCAGACGTTCAAGACTTTACCACTTGATGGGGGATCGGTATGCACCGTTCTTGATGTGAGAAAACGGGTTTCCGTGTGTCAATATATGTGTGAATATGTATATGTTCTTCATGTGATGGATTGTATGAAAATGTGTATGTACAGTTTTTGATGCGAGGAAATCAACGGTAATGTTTGTTGGTAAGGCTACATGCAGAGATTACAATAGGTTTTTATGTTAAAGTTAAAATAAGGCCATAGGTGGTGTATGGCGTTTTACAACACCATTAGATTAGTTGTTTTGTTTGGGTGTATGGCCTTTTACAATACGAGTAGATTAATTGTTTTGTTTGGGTTTAGTTTTTAGTTTGTTTTATGTTTAAATTTTATAGGGAGAGCTTCAGTTTAGGAGTCAATTATACAGATTATATATAATATTTTTAAAAAATTTAAATTTAATTGCTGAGTAATTGAGTTTGTTATATAATTTTGGTAACAATATCTTTTTGTTATTAAGCATATGATTTTTTATTCTATTCAAATTTAATTTAATATTTAAAAAATTACAAGATAATGTTATTGTTTATTTAGGTGGAGGAATTGCTTAAAAGTCAAAAGTGGTTGGAATTTGGGGAAAAAAATAAAAAAACTGGTAGTAGTAGTGCTTGAATCATGTTTTCGAAGGTGAAATTGGATTCAGCACCATCAAAAACCTATGGGGCACCCAAACCAAAATAATGAAGTTTGAGAGTTGTAACTTGGATTTACAAAAATCCCTGCCGGAATTATCAAAATCTTGCCAGAATTTCCATGATTTTCAAGGCAAAAAAACAATTTGGTTAGACTAAACCAAGATAATATGATGAAATAAATACTTTACCATGAGCATTAATTGTTCAAGTTGAGAAAAATATATCTTTTATAAGTTATGTGTGAACTCAATTGTGAAATAAAGACTTTGTGAAAAGGTACATTAATATTAGTGAATCAGCAATGCTACTTTGAAGAAAAACTTTGTGAAAGGGTACATTAACATTAATATTAGTTAATTAAGTCAGCTATGTTGCAATTAATACTCAATGGTAATGGATTTATCAATTTATTTACACAAATAACTTGAGTTCTCACACAAATCGCTTGGGTTTTTAGATATGTTTGACAAACCTCACATAGCCTTAGTAAAATCAATAGTGTTATTATAACATTAAAGAGTGCATTTTATCAAGTAGCCAAATGTATCCAAGTTTCCTTTTCATGGGGTTCATAATGATATTTTATACTTGAGACATTAACATATTTTCTACAAGTTGTGGTTAATCCTAAAGTTATGTTGGAATAAGGAATTATGGAAAGCGGAGGGGGCTGTGGGATGGGGGGTGAATGAGTGACAGTGATGTTCTTAAAACTTTTCATGAATAAGTCTTTAGTTCTTTTCTCTTTACTTATGAGAGCGTTCATACACAATACAAATGAACCTCAAGATAAGGCATTCACATGTACATATAATCCATCACATGAACAACATACACATATTAACACATGTATTTTTACGTGGAAACCCAAAGGGAGAAAATCACCAATCTATTTGTTATTATGATGTCAATTAAGCTCCTACTTAATTACATCAATTTGTTTGTGAACACCCACTCATAGGAGGCATCGACCCCCTTAAGATAGCAAGCACCTACTTTCGAAGAGGCACCAACCTCTTATGAATGCATTCCACCACCTGCTCTAGCCATTGTTCTACCTTTCACAAAATTTTCAAATTGAAAATAGGGGCAAATACATATATCGAGAAATACCAATATGATTCAATGTAGTATCTTATTTCTACTTTCGGTGCTCTACTGTTCCAAAGGCTCTCTCGGCCTCACACAACATCAACCTATCCTCTGCTCACTCTACAACAACATATTGTACTCATCCTTCTGCTCTCAACAACATATACTTATCTCTCGGTCTTCTATTCCATAGGCTCTCTGCAACACTCTGCCTCAATTCAATACTTGGGCCATTTGCTCCACTTTTGCACACTCTGCACCACTCTCTTTAGCACTCACAAGAACAATATTGTATTCCCCCTAGATGGTTCTCCAAACCCTTCTGG
>Ga0115851_100274_pt1 | contig 20718 bp, 17 predicted proteins | sample InSIn2gowninarea_FD_83865 | JGI IMG/M metagenome (GOLD analysis project Ga0115851, IMG submission 83865)
ATTACCCCATTACTATTGTAGTTATACCCCTTATTTATATTGTTGTGCCCCTATTACCCCCATGTTGTTATTTCTGTGCCCCATAGAATCCCTCTTTTGTTATTTTTGTGGCTTTATATTATTATTGTTAGGTCGGCTGGATTATATTGTGACTCCTTAGACTCCTATATATAGAAAGGAGGTTTTGTCATTTGTATAATCAAAGAATTGTTCATTTATGTAATGTAAAGGAGGTTGCCCCCTCGAAGAGGCTGAATTCTAAGGCGTTGATCTATCTTTTCTATCTTTTCTTGAGCTGGTTTCATAACAAATGGTGATTGTGCACTATTTGCAGGAAGTGCACGGGTATGCAAGGTGGTCTGGAGTTCAGCAGCTTCTGTAAGTTGACAGTTGATGGAAGGTTGACAGTTGAATGTACTTTGAGATTTACATGGAAGTCAGAATGTTCTTTTTACATGATAAAATGAAAAATTATAAGTTTTTTGGTTTTTTCGTAAATTCAATGACTTTGGCGGGTAAATTGGGAAAACGACAGTTGGCGCCAATTAGGGAATGTGACGTTTTGGTGTGTAGCGCAGGTGGTGAGCAGAAACCATCGTACCGCTTTTGGGAAAAATTGGTTTTTGGTAGAGGCCACCTGATGCCATTCGTCAGGCAACACGTAGTAGTGGAGTGAACAATGAAACTGCTCACATCAGGTGGGTAAAGGTCAGCCTTCGGGGGCCACCTAATATGAGCATCAACCATTAGATTTGAAAGGGTCAGATCGCATGGTGATTGGGGGATTATATGATCAAATGTTTAATGGAGGGGCCCGACGGGGTTTTAATGAGCAGAAAGATTAATTAACTGTAGATTATGGAGGCTTAATGATGTTGGGGATGATTTGATTAGCGCCGACAGATTTAATTAATCATTGATTGACTAATTACTCTTTTTATTCTACAGAGGGTTATGGTTCTTAATTAGTCGTTGATCGACTAATTAATCCATTTAATTAATTTATTAATAAAGCTTATGTTTCAAACCTTGGGGGTGGGATATCTATGATATGGGATTTAATAAAATATACAGGGAAGGGTTTATTTTCGGGACTTAATAACTATAATTAAGATTAAAGGTTAATATGAAATGAAAACGGAAAAGTGATTTTTGTGCTAAGTATAGTGTGATTGACATTTATTTACGTATTTGCATTTGCACATTATAACTTAGCCTAAATGCTTTTTGTGGGGTTTTATGGAACAAGGGGTTTTGTATAGGGGTAATTTCTTTCCCTGGGTAAATGGTGATTTCACCTTAGGAAAAGGGATTTTTCAGATGAAATGAATGAATTATGGAGGGATGAATATTGGGAAGGGGGCTTAGTACTTAGATCCTATAAGTTATTGGGCTGAGGGTCTGGTCCCTCCAGAAGTCAGAGAAATGCTCTGAGCTCCTTTAACTTAAGGTTTTAGGTACTTTTGACTTTGCTTATGGGAAATTAGTAAACTTTTAGGGTAAAGTGAATGGGGAAATTAATCGCTTGACTGTGTAAATGTTCCATTGTCATCAATACTTTTATCAACTTGATGATGAAAGTAAATGATATGATTGTATCCAATCAATCACCATAATTCTACAACCATCCAACTACTTACCCATCTACTCATCCTACCATTTTTTCTACTTTTTATTAGGGTGCACTTAAACTGGCAAACCCTTATCAAAACATTTTTCTTTTCTTTTACAATAGAAATCTATCTAAGTCTATCCTTATTACATCCAAGGGCTTAGATTAAACTGTTGAGCTCCTTTTATTCACTATACCTATCTACTTATCTGCCAAGATTAAACAATTTGGTTAGATTTCATTCTCTATCTCTAAACATGAAATTCAAAGCATAAAATAGCCAAGTTTAAACATTTTGACTATCATGGATTTGTGGCATAGGTTGCAAACTACACACAATCATTATTATGCATAAAAAAGTAAATAGTAGTGGAATTTTCACTTGAACACTTTCATGGTCTTTTTGTTTTTGGGGTTCATATTCTTTCATTTTTTTTAACCCTCTCTTATTCTTTTTATCCTTTGATTTTTCTTTCAGGATATACCCTCTTTACATTTTTTAAATTTTTTGATTTTTTGAATATGGAAAACATTTGAGAAAGCAAAGGTATGTACATATTACAGGTTTAATCTCAGCCATTCATATATTATGACTCCTATTGGTATAGGAGTCTAACATGACTCACAAAGGATTTTAAAAATTGTTGCACATAATGTAGAGAAATGAAATGATGATAGAATATTTAATCAGTTTAACTAAAAGTGATGAGATGAAGTAAGTCAAATCCTTAAGACTTGTAATAAATACCAAATAAAACTAAGCTAATAAATAATATCCAAAAATCATCCTACATGAAACATACCCCAATAACAAATATTTGATTAAATTTGGAAGTTTTCTATTACAAGGCCTTCAACAAGATTCATTATTTTGTCAATCTCCATATTACCTTAATTCAACATGAAAATAATTTTAGTAATTTTAAACAAATTAGAGATCATGAGTAAGTGAAACATGGGGTTGTTATGTACATTAGTATAAATACACAATAGGATTGTCAAATTAAAATATTAGAAGAAATTGGTTGAAGCTAAATCATATTAGTATGTCTAACATCCAATAACGATATTATAGTTATGGATAATGGACTAGAATCCTTGATGTTTGAATTTTGTGTCTAGCGACTCTAACCACCTTTCCCACAACCTACGAGGTATTTTGTGATTGAATGATGGTGATGTGAGGATCTTAGTGTAAATGGCAAGGATGTACGTCCATCTCATTTCTTTGAAGCTAGTATACTAAAAACTTAGTAAAATGTTTTTCTACTCAATTTCCTATAGTTCGTTCATGACTTTATGAAACACTAATGAGGGGGAGATCATTCATCTTCATAGCATCCAAGCATCCACTATAAAAATTAGGTATTATAGATCTAGGTATTTCAAGAGGGTTAGGCACCATTGATCTATATCCACTCAAATCCAAGTACATCAAATGAGATTTTTTAAATGGCTATTCAAGTCATTCCATTGTGATGGATAGTGTCACAAATTGAAGTAAACAAGAATTACTGGTCATCTTGAAAGTAATGGAGGAAAGGGTTTTCAAATGTTGGTACAGTTGATGGTAGTGTGGATATTGATCTCTCCTTGTCAACATTGTCAAAAGCAATAATATTCTTGATGTAATAGAGCCAACCAATTATATAAAAAACCATGCTTGGCAATTACTTCCACTAATAGGAGAAAATGATAAGAATTCTTAATGGGGAAGAAATAATTGTGAAACATAACTCCTGGATTTTAGTTGAAATTTATGTAAGTCCTTGTGTTCTTTAATTATTAAATACTTAATGTAAATACGAATAAATTATCGTTAAGATATTAATTTTGAAGATTAAATATGTATTAAAAGGCATTCATCTATGACACTTGATTTTACATGTAGTCTGAATAAACCACTTAAATCTCATTATCAATTAATTTTAATTAGTTTTATAAAAGATATATCTTTACGTGCTTTAAGAGATTTATTTAAAAAATCAATTATATTAATAAACTTATATCAATACATATAACTAAATGGAATTCAATAAATAAATTCTAAGTCTTGTTGGATTCTATGAGATTATTTTAAGTACAAATATTTTATTTAATAATTGAAATTTACAAAATGTCAATATTGATGGGAAAATCATGTCATATGGTGAAAAAGGCTTAAAGACATTCATTTATGGCCATTGTGAATTCACTAATCCATGCTTTATTAGAAAATACATTTTTTTACATGGATTTTTATTCTAGAAATAACAATGTCACATTTATACATTCATATTAAACGGCATAACAATTAAATAAAAATAAATTAATGTTTTCTTGAATTATTGACTTATATGACATCATTGCATATAGAAATAATTTATTTAAGAATGCATAGTTAGAAGAATTTCTCAATTCAAAATAGAATAAAAGAGTTAGAACTCATCAATAATTTATTTTAAATTATTAATTTTGTAAAAAATATATTCTTACTTACATTAAGAGCTTTATTTCAAAAATAAATTACATTTATACAAACATACATACTAAATAGAATTTAATACATGTCCTATTGGCTTCTATGAGAAGAATTCAATTTCAATTAATTTATTTAAGAATTGAAACTTACCAAATGTTAATAACGGTGGGAAAATTAAATGTTGTATGTTGCAGAATTTTAAATACATTTATTTATGACCCAGACCTTGAATTAACTTGGACAATCTACTTAACATTCATTACCAATTAATTATTCCATGCGTTGTTAGAGAAGATTTCATTTTACATGGAGTTTTATTTATAAAAAAAATGTCACATTTACATACTTATATTAAACCTCATGATAGGAAATAAAAGTTGATAAATGGCTTTATATAAACCACTTAGAACTCATTATAGATTACTTATAATATGTTTTGTAAAATATATATATTTACATACATTGAGAGCTACATTTAAAAAATGCATCACATTTATAAACTTCTATTAATGGATATAACCAAATAGAATTCTTCAAGTCCTATTGGATTCTATGAAATTATATAAACCACAAATAAAATATTTAAGAATAAAAAATGACAAAATATTAATATGGATGGAAAAATCAGTGTCTTATGATGCAAAAAGTTTAAATACAACCATTTTTGACCCATCTCTTTAATGAGTCTAGATGGTCCACTTAACACATTGTTAATTAATTATTCCATCTTTTATTAAGAAGAGAATTTTGTTTTACATAGAGGTTTTTTTCAAAACAATACAATACGACATTAATACACTCTTAATAAATCAAGTGATAGACAAATAAAAGTCAATGATTGAATTATATGAGATGAGATGATTGCATATACAAATAGTTGACTTACGAAAATATATAAAAAATATCGATTAAAAACCAAATGCTCTATAATTAACAAGTAATATTCACCTATGGGCCATCACCCATTATCCTAAATAGTCTACTTAATACTTATTATCAAGAAATTAGAAGACTAGTTTTTGGAGGAAATGGATCATAGTATATGGCTATTATATATCACATATATACATTCATATTAATGGACATAAGTAAGTATAAGTCAATAATATAATTCTATCTCAAATGATATGATTTTAATTTATTTAAAATACAAATTTATGAAAAATTAACTTTAAATAATAAATTAGATGCCTTACAATTCAAAAGTTCAAATACATAATTCATCCATGGTAGTATCTAATCAAACCTTGATTGTCCACTTAGAAATCATGATCATTAATTATATGTTTTTTAGGAAATGCAAAATTATTTACAATAGTTTTTTATCTTAAAAATTACATATTGCATTTATGCATTCATATTAGTGCATTTTATATGTAAACAATGAATATTTGACCTCGTGCCTTGTTGATTTTCAATATGATATGATTTCAGTTACAACCATTAATTGATTTAAGCCTATACATTTATGAAAATTATGGATTGCGAAATCACATATCTTACGCCTCAAAAAGTTCAAATCATTCACCTATGACATATTTTCCATTAGCCTTAATAGTGAATAATGCATTGTGAATAGTGAATAGCGAACATAGCATGATCAAGTAAATTATTATAATTTATTCGGTAAGAATTTCACCTTTGTTTGCAAGGAGTTCTATTTCAAAACTTATATTTCAAATTTATATATGATTATTGATGCATATAAGTATACATAAGTTATTGCCCACGGGGCTTTGGATTGATGGTGAATGGGTGCCTTGTTAAGGCACTCCTTGCGATAGGTCACTGGTTCAAATCCCCCATGGGTACTTAGATTAGTCTTAACTAGCAAAAAAAAAAAAAAGTATACATAAGTTATTAAAAATAAAATGCCTCAATGGTTCATGTAACATAATTTAAATGGAAAGAAATTCATTTAATAACACATACACACACATATCTTAGAAAAAAATTGATACAACAAAGTCATTGCAAAAAAATTTATAGCTAATAAGAAATATACATATTAATATAATTGGCAATTCCCATAAATTTCAGAAAATATAAAACCATAAAAATTGATTCAACGAAAACTATGCAAAAAATGTATTGAAAAATTGGAATGTACTTTTCAACAAATTTATAAAGGAAATTATCTCCATCAAATACACTTGAGTACATGTTCTATTGAACATTCAAATGTACTCATGTTTTTATTTGATGCGATGAAGTGTCTTAAGAAATGGGAATAATGGTTGCATAAGCCTAGTATCTTCCCCTTTTCCTGTATAGGATTTTATCAAGACGTGGTTTGATCGGTATCCAATGAATTGAGAAGTTTTATTTGTTCTATCTATTAGAAATACTTTTGATTCTTCATAATTATCTGCATATTTGGACCACACATCAATCATTTTTTTCTCATAAAATTGTCTTACTCTCCTTGCTTCCAACTTTGTTTGCAAATGACAATGAAATATATCCCATGAAAATTTAAAATCCTCTGTATCAATATTTGATTTTTCAAGTACTTTTTGGATGCACTTGTCAGTGACATTTAATGTCCATATTGCGACCACATAATTTTTTAAGAAATATTTTAATACTTCTGATTGAAAAAGCCTTAAAAAATAGGACCTATCACCAAACTACCAATTTGGTTCTCTTTGAGTATGAAAATTTTGTTAATATTTGGTGTATGATTGGCAGAATACTCCTTCCATTTCAAATATAAACAACATCTTTTGACTTGTAGTAATGCGCAATTGCATCTGCACTACGACCACATGTATGATATTAACATATCTCCTCTTCAAAACGTCATTCCTTAAGGACATAAAAACCTACCATTTTAAAATTTATGTTAATAATTATTATGAACTATTTCCATTTATACGCAAAGGAAATTTTACAATGAGTTATAGTAATCACAAAATATAAATAAAATGGCCCCATTAAAATGAACAAACTAATGACATATTTACTTTATACATACAACCTAATACCTCTGTTTAAATTGTATGGAACAAAAGTCGTATCAGAATGCATTGACGCACCATTTAAATCATTGATTTCAAGACTTATAATGATTTATTTAATTGTGATTGAAAAATATAATTACAATGATCTAGTGCAAGTAAACAAACTAATTACATATTGATCTCCACATACAATATAACAAAAATTTTAAATTTCAAACCTAATTAATTATATCCTAATTTCTAGATTCTCTACCTTAGTTTCTTTTGGTGCTTCTTTTAGTACAAATTGTATGTTTATTGTCGGTGCTACATACAACCTAATATAGTTTCTCAACTTATATGGAATAAAAAAGGTTATAAGAATGAAATGTGCCACACTTCACATTATTAATTTCTAAGATGTATAATGAGAACTTAAACCACAATTGAAATAAATAATTGTAATGATCTAAATCAAACAAATATACTAATTATCTATTACTTTTGACATAAAATGTAATTCATTGTAAACATTTCTATAGCATGGGAAATTTTGATATGAAAAAATTAAATGACAATTCAAATCAATAATTGTTATCAACACAATATCTCACCACAAATAAAGAAAATAAAAATATTTTATTTTTAGTAATGACAAACCAAATCAACAACTATTTTATTAGTGTTGTGAAATAAAAGTAATAATTCATGATCTCATACATATAATAGCATGAAATAGACATCGATCTTCTTAAGGTACTTCTAAATGTAATTGAACATCCTTCAAAGTAGCTCACACATCTGTAGCCTTGTTGAGTTTATGCAACATTCTCCATAGCTCATTGATCAAACAATTATCCTCTTTATTTGTTCCAATGAATGGAGGGAAAAGAATTGCATTTTCTTTGGGATGCTCTTTCACACTCTCAAGTGAAAAGTCCACTATAATAGTATTGGTTGCATCCTATTGGGTATGCATTTCCCACACTTTTTCCAATGATCTAGTCTGTATAACTTTGGTTGGATTGCCAATCACCTTATGTCCCTTTTGTGGTTTACAGTCTGAAGCAATCCACATAAACACAAGTTTATCTTATAATGTTTCTAGAACCAACTTTTTTAGAACTCTTGTTTTGCTTTATTTCAAAGTTGTCGTCCAAATTGAAATGTCAAGAGATTCATTTTTGAAACACATTTCAAAAAATGTTTTTGCATGTGGAGGAATCCAAAATAACTCTTTCTCTAATGTGTAATCAACATTAGTTCCCATTTTCTCAATAATCCCTTTGTCTGTTGCTTCATCATCGATGCTATGATAAAAAATGTCCTTTAGTTCAAAAATAAATAATTTCCTTTTAGTTGTTTTGGCTAAAACACAATGACAAATAATGTATTCAAACAATTTTATTCATGCTACAAAAACTACTAATTATTTTTTTAAACAATACACTTACCTTGGGTGGATTTTTCACTATTAATATATGAAACAATAATTTCTTTTATCATCTTGATAGAACCAAGGGTAAACATATTAAACCTTCAATCAAATACCAATAGTATTTCTCATTAAACCTTCAATCAAATAACAATACCAACAAAAACATTAGTAATGCAACCTTTAAGAATAAACACACACACACACATGCCTTTAACATTATTTTTATTTTGACTTTCGTCCTTTTTATTTGTTCCTATAATAAAAACATACAATGTTATGGTAGTTACAAGCATTAGAGTTGTAACAATAATAAGATAAACAAGAAGACAAGTTATAAGTATCTGATATGAAATTATCTTCATATTTGTAACTTTTCACCTCAACATCATCTTTGTTAGCTTTATTTGTCTCTAAATTAAACATATAAAATATTTTGAATTGTGAAAATGAATAAAATAATTAAACAATAAGGAAAGCAAGTGGACAAATTATAAGTTCATGATATTATATTTTGTCCTTGATTGAAAATTGGTTTCACATTAATTTTATCAATGTATTTGTTCTCCTTGCTTTTTGCTATAATAAACATAAAAAAGTGTTATACATTTCGACAATGAACAAAACTCATTAAACAATTATATAAAAAACAAATCGTCTTTAATCATGAATGTAATGTTTTGGTCTTCATTGTCATTTTGTGGGACATTCCCTTGGTCACTATATTCATTCTCTTTATTTCCAGCTATAATCAACATATGAAATGATATGAATAGCGATAATAATTTAGAAAAAAAGTGTTACAATGATTAATACCAATTTCTATATCCATCATTCCATGGTCATTGTATTGATTAATTTCATTCTTCTCATAATTCCCTGTAATAGTCATCCAAAAATGTTAAGAATATGGAAGTTAAATAAATTCAAAAAGTAACTAGAGCAACAACCAAACAAATTATCTACCTGGTATGATAACTTCTCCTCCTCCTCCTGTCATTTCCATCTCTAAACTTGCTTCAACATCATAAGCACTATATTGATTATTTTTTTCCTTCCCACATTAGTCATTCATTGTTTTAGAATCTTCATCATTCGTCATTTTAGTAAACACATCGAAAATTAAGAAATATGAACAAAATAATATCAAAAGTATTATAAGAGAAACAACAAAGGAACTGTAGTACCTGAATTTTCCAAGAAGTTAATGGATGCTAGATTTGATAGTTGAAAAGATTCGGAAATAGTCAACATGATTTTCCTTTGTGACTCTATTTTCACAACACATTCAATTCTTCTTCCATATGTACAACAAGCCTTGATTAAATGTATCACCGCGTAAATAACAATAATGGCTTTTGAGTCAGTACATTGTTGGTGATTTTCCAATAAATCCATCCAGAAATCATAATCTCTCTCATTTTCATCAAATGTGCCTTCAAATGTATGAGAGTATTTTGAAGCCTCCAATTTTTTTTAATTATATAGTATAGAAATGTATAGTAAAAACTATATCATAACTATTACTAGTTTAGGATTGATATTCATAAATTCGACTAGTCATTTGATAGTTGAAGTTGGAGTTCTTTATGGAAATTTCCAAATACTTACGTACATCATTACAAAGAAAAATTTCTACTGAGAGAGTTGTAGTAAAGTCATTCAACTCATTTTCTTCGATACAAAATCAAAAAAATTCAATATAATATCCCTTGTGGAATGGTTCTTTTATCAAAGCCAGTGTATTCATAAGAATAAGGTCAATATGTAAAATTTGTTGCAACAGACATGGAATAGAGTGAGAAAGTGTTGACAAAATATCAAGGCCCCAAAAATGACAACCAATTCAAATTTTTTTCCAACCTGTTGAACACATGTTGATCCATTTATCATTTTTTCAAGGACTCCACATGCTTCCTCAAAAAGGGACTATATCTTTTTATTACGCGTTCCTTTTACGTAAGTAGGCCCCTTCATCACATTGCAAAAAATTAGAAAATATGATATCGTTAATTTCATAATGCTCAAGAATATTGAATGTGGTAAGAGTCTTCTCATTCAATTTCTCATCATGACTTTCACAATATGTAACCATCGCATCCAATATTCTTATGTTGGTTTTCAATTTAGAACAATGATGTTTAATTGTATGCAATTTGCTGGTTGAGTAAGGCAAATATAAAACCAAATGGTTCCATCGCTTAGCTTATCTTCTATTGAAGCAATTTCTTCCATGGTTAATCCTTGAAGGCACCGAAGGGTAGCTATTATCAATCTCTGTAGATTATTTCTCTTGTAGTTCTCATAATTAGGTTGGCTTGGAGAACACATTAATGTCCCTAGTTGGTAAGAGTTAAAAATAATGTCCCATTTATCCCAAATACGTTGATCAATATATAAGATATTTTTTTTATTGGAAAACTTTGTAATTTAACGGTTGAAGAAGGAGCTAAAAATTTCATCATTGACCTGATAAATTAATAAATATAAACTAATAATAATTCAATGTAGAAATGAAACTAAACAAGTTGTTATAAACTAATGAGATTTCATTATAAATATGAGTTATATTATCAACTTTAATCATTTATCTAAAATTAATTGAAGTTATATTTATCTAACAACATTGCATCACAAAATAACCACATTGCATAACAACAGAGATCAAGCACATGATAGATTTGTTTTTTCCACAAACACAAATGCATTGTTGATAACACCATTGCAAGGTGAAGGATATTTAACCCATGCTAGATTTTTCTATAGAAAAAACACAAGCACATAACAACATAGTAGGGTAAAAGAAATATTTCTCGTGTTAGATTTACTTTTAACACATACACAAGTATTATGCCAACAACAATATTGTAAGGAAAAAAAATCTACTATTTGTTAGATTTTCTTATATAATAGATACAAGCACTGTGAATAGTAACATTTCAAGGTGAAAGAAATCTAGCATGTGCTAGATTTACTTTGAGCAGAAAGACAAGAATATTCCCTACAATAGAGGTGCACGCCAAAGAAAACTTGCACCTACTAAGTTTTCTTCTAGAACAAACACAAACACATTGGAAATAATAACATTACAAGGCGAAGGAAATATAATGTGTGCCACATTTTCTTTTAGCACAAACAATCAAGTTGTCAACAACAATATTGCATTATGGAAACAATCTAATGTATGCCAGGTTTTGTTCTAGCATAAACACAAGCACACTATCAATAAAGACATTGCAAGGTGAAAATTATTTGATGTTTTCTCACAAAAAAACACATCAGAAAGTTTTAGGGTGAAAAAAATGTAGCACGTACTATATTTAACTCTAGAAAAAACACAAACATAACGCCAAAAAATTACACCAAAAAAAAAAATGGAGCAATTGTAGATTCTATTCAAGCTTAAAAACAAGCACATTGCTAATAACAACATTGCATGTGGATGAATCCAAAATAACTCTCTCTAATGTGTAATCAACATTAGTTCCCATTTTCTCAATATTCCCTTTGTTTGATGCTTCATCATTGAAGCTATGATAAAAAAATGTCCTTTAGTTCAAAAATAACTAATTTTCTTTTAGTCATTTTGGCTAAAACACAACAACAAATAATGTATTCAAACCATTTTATTCTTGCTACAAAAATTATTAATTATTTTTTTAAACAATACACTTACCTTGGGTGGCTTTTCCACTATTAATAAATGAAACAATAATTTCTTTTATCATCTTGATAGAACCAAGAGTAAACATATTAAACCTTCAATCAAATACCAATAGTATTGCTCATTAAGCCTTCAATCAAATACCAATACCAGGAAAAACATTAGTAACCTTTAAAAATAAACACACCCACACACGCCTTTAACATTATTTTGATTTTGATTTTTGTCCTTTTTATTTGTTCCTATAATAAAAATATACAATGTTATGGTAGTTACAAGCATTAGAGTTCTAACAATAATACGATAAACAAGAAGACAAGTTATAAGTATCTGATATGAAATTATCTTCATATTTGTAACTTTTCACCTCCACATCATCTTTTTTACCTTTATTTGTCTCTAAATTAAACATCTAAAATATTTTGAATAGTGAAAATGAATAAAATAATTAAACAATAAGGAAAACATGTTGAAAAATTATAAGTACCTGATATTATATTCTGTCCTTGAGTAAAAATTGGTTTCACATTAATTTTATCAAGGTATTTGTTCTCCTTGCTTGTCACTATAATAAACATAAAAAAGTGTTATAAATTTCTACAATGAACAAAATTCATTAAACAATTATATAAAGAAACGAATCATCCATGTAATGTTTCGGTCTTCATTATCGTTTTGTGGGACATTCCCTTGGTCACTATATTCATTCTGTTTATTTCGAACTATAATCAACATATGAAATGATATGAATCGCGATAATAATTTAGAAAAAAAGAGTTACAATCATTAATACCAATTTCTATCTCTAGCATTCCATGGTCATTGTCTTGATTAATTTCATTTTTCTCATAATTCCCTATAATAGACATCCAAAAATGTTAATAATATGGAAGTTAAATAAATTCAAAAAGTAACTAGAGCAACAACCAAACAAATTATCTACCTAGTATGATAACTTCTCCTCCTCCTCCTTCTCCTCTTTTTTCCATCTCTAAACTTGTTTCAACATCATAATCACTATATTGATTATTTTTTTCCTTCCCACATTAGTCATTCATTGTTTTAGAATCTCCATCATTAGTCATTTTAGTAAACACATTGAAAATTAAGAAATATGAACAAAATAATATCGAAAGTATTATAAGAGAAACAACAAAGTAACTATAATACTTGAATTTTCCAAAAATTTAATGGATCCTAGATTTGATAGTTGAAAATATTTGGAAATATTCAACATGATTTTCCTTTGTGACTCTATTTTCACAACACATTCAATTCTTCTTCCATATGTACAACAAACCTTGATTAAATATATCCCTGCATAAAGAGAAATAAAGACATTTGAATCACTACATTGTTGGTGATTTTCCAATAAATCCATCCATAAATCATAATCTCTCTCATTTTCATCAAATGTGTTTTCAAATGTATGCGAGTATTTGGAAGCCTCCAATTTTTTTAATTATATAGCATAGAAATGTATAGTAAAAACTATATCATAACTATAACTATTTTGGGACTTACATTCAGAAATTCCACTCGTCATTTTAAAGCTGAATTTGGAGTTCTTTATGGAAATTTCCAAATACTTGTGTACATCATTACAACACCAAAGTTCAACTAAAAGAGATGTAGTAAAGTCATTCAACTCATTTTTTTGGATACAAAATAAAAAGAATTCAGTATAATATCCCTTGTGGAATGGTTCTTTTATCAAAGCCAGTGCATCCATAACAAGAAGGTCAATATGTAAAATTTATTGCAACTGACATGGAATAGAGTGAGAAAGTGTTGACAAAATATAAAGGCCCCCAAAATGACAACCAATTCAATTTTCTTCCAACCTGTTGAACACTTGTTGATCCATTTATCATTTTATCAAGGACTCCACATGCTTCCTCAAAAAGGGACTCTATCTTTTTATTATGTGCTCCTTTTACATAAGTAGACCCCTTCACCGCATTGCAAAAAATTAGAAAATATGATATCGTTAATTTCATAATGCTCAAGAATGTTGAATGTGGTAAGAGTCTTCTCATTCAATTTCTCTTCATGACTTTGACAATATGTAACCATCACATCAAATATTGTTATGATGATTTTCAATTTAGAACAATGATGTTCTAATTGTATGCAATTTTTTGGTTGAGTAAGCCGAATATAAAACCAAATGGTTCGATCAATTAGCTTATCTTTTATTGAAGCAATTTCTTCCATGGTTGATCCCTGAAGGGGCCGAAGGGTAGCTCTTATCAAACTCTGTAGATTGTTTCTCTTGTAGTTCTCAAAATTAGGTTGGCTTGGAGAACACATTAATGTCCCTAGTTGGTAAGAGTTAAAAATAATGTCCCATTTATCCCGAATAGGTTGATCAATATATAAGAGAATTTTTTTATCAGAAAATTTTGTAATTGGACATTCGAAGGAGGAGCTCAACATTTCATCATTGACCGGATAAATTAATAAATATAAACTAATAATAATTCAATGTAGAAATGAAACTAAATAAGGTGTTATAAACTAATGATAATTCATTATAAATATGAGTTATATTATCAACTTTAATCATTTATCTAAAATTAAATGAAGTTATATTTATCTAAAAACATTGCATCATAGCATAACAACATTGCATAACAATAGAAATCAGGAACATGCTAGATTTCCTTTTTCCACAATCACAAATGCATTGTTGATAACACCATTGCAAGGTGAAGGAAATTTAACTCATGCTAGATTTTGCTACAGAAAAAACACAAGCACATAATAACATAGTAGGGTGGAAGAAATATTTCTCATGTTAGATTTACTTTTAACACATACACAACTATTATGCCAACAACAATATTGTAAGGAAAAAAAATCTATGTGTTAGATTCTCTTCTATAATAGATACAAGCACATTGTGAATAGTAACATTTAAAGGTGAAAGAAATCTAGCATGTGCTAGATCTACTTATAGTAGAAAGACAAGAATATTCCCTACAACAGAGGTGCATGCCAAAGAAAACTTGCACCTAATAAGTTTTATTCTAGAACAAACACAAACACATTAGAAATAATAACATTACAAGGGGAAGGAAATATAATGTCTGCCACATTTTCTTTTAGCACAAACAACCAAGTTGTCAACAACAATATTGCATTGCGGAAAAAATCTAATGCATGCTAGCTTTTGTTCTAGCACAGACACAAGCACACTATCAATAACAACATTGCAAGGTGAAAATTATTTGATGTTTTCTCACAAAAAAACACATAAGAAAGTTTTAGGATGAAAAAAATGTAGCATGTGTTATATTTACCTCTAGAAAAAACACAAACATAACACCAACAAAATTAAACCCAAAAAAATGGAGCAATTCTAGATTCCCTTCTAGCTTAAACACAAGCACATTGCTAATAACAACATTGCAAAGTGAATGAAATATAACATGTGTTAGATTTCATTCTGACATAAACACAAGAACATAAGAAAATAATGCAGTGAAATAAATCTAGTGTGCGAGATTTAATTCTGGAACAAACACAAGCTTGTTGCCAACAAAACAATTGTAGGGAAAAACAAATCTATTGCCTGCTATAGTTTCTTCCAGAACGAATACATGCATGTTGGAAGATGAGAGAATCTAAAGTGTGCTAGATTAGCTTTTAGCAAAAACACAAGTACATAACAACATTGTATGGTTAAAGAAATGATTTATCTCTAGCACAAACAAAATCATATTTCCAGCAAGAACGTTATAAGGAAAAAGAAATCTAGTGCAGTCAAACACAAGCACATTAGAAACAACAACATTTCAAGGTGAAAGGAATATAACATATGCTAGATTTTCTTCTAGCACAAACACAAGAACATAGCATTGCATGGTGAAAGAAATCTATCATTTGTTTGATTTACTTCTAGCACAAACAAAATAATATTGGTAACAATAATATTGCAAGGCAAATAAATTTACTGTTTGCTATATTTTCTTCTATAAAAATAGCAAATTGTCAATAAAAATAGTGAAAAGTGGAAGAAATCTAACTTGTTTTAGATTTACTTCTAGTACAAATAAAAGCATATTCCCAACAACAATGTTGTAAGCCAAAAGAAATCTAACACATGCTAGATCTACTTGCAGCAAAAGTACAAGCACATTGCCAATAATAGCATCGCATCGTGAAGGACATCTAACATGTGCTAGATTTTTTCAAGCATAAATAACCAAATTGTCAATAACAACATTGGATCTTTAAAGAAATCTAGCACATTCTAAATTTTCTGCTAACATAAACACAAGAACAATATCAATAAAAGAGTTGTAAGTTCAATGAAATCTAATACATGTTAAATTTTATTCTATCATAAACACAAGCACATAGAAACATTGTTGGGTGAAAAAAATCTAGTGCATGTAAGACTTAATTCTATTGCAAACACAAACACATTTCCAACAACAACATTGCGGGGAAAAGGAAAACTAGCACATGCTACATTTCCTTCTAAGACAAACACAAGTACATCTAAAAAACAATACTAAAAAGTGATAGAAATCTAGTGCATGCTAAATTTCCTTCTTACGCAAACACAAACACATAAAAATATTTTACAGTGAAAAGAAAAACTAATGTATGCTAGATTTACTTTTAGTGCAAAAACAAGCATGTTTCCAACAACAGCAATGCAGGCAAAAACAAATATATTGGATGCTAAATTTCCTTCTAGCAAAAATACAAGAACATGACAACATTGTATCTTAAATAAATCTAATACAGGCTAATTTTACTTATAGCACATACACAAAATATTAATAACAACAATATTACAGGGTAAAAGAAATCTAGTGCCCACTAGATTTCATTTTAGCACAAGCACATCCACATTATTAACAAAAGTATTACAAAGTAAAAGAAATCTAATCTGTGCTATATTTCCTTTTAGCACAAATAGAATCACATAACAAGATTGTAGAGAGAAAGAAATCTAGCGCATGCTAGATTTACATCTAACACAAACACAAGCATATTGCCAAGAAGATTATTTCATGGAAAAAAAATCTATATCATGTTAAATTTACTTCTGTCACAAGTCATAGCACATTTCTAAAAACAACATTGCAAGGTGAAAAATATGTAATACATGCTAGATTAACTTCTAGCACAAACACAAGTCTATTGCCAGTAACAACATCATAGGCCAATGAAACCTAATATATCGTAGATTTCCTTATAGAAAAAACACAAGGACATTGCTAATAAAACAATTACAAGGTGAAGGAAATCTAATTCATGCTATATTTTCTTATAATAAAAACAACCAATTTTTCATAAAATTACAGAGACAAGGAAGTGTTAATGGACTTGATCTAGTGAAGTTTTGATTATCTTTTAGCATGATGGAAGCCCTATATTTTCCTCTTGCTACACCCCTATGTGATCTAAATTAAATCATCTCAATATCATGCAAGATAAATTAATCAAGCATACAAGAAATGGAAATCATCTATTAACCCTCGTAAGAACATGTTAAAGTTGAGAAATGTTGTATTGAGGGTAGAATAAAAGGTTAGATGGGTGTTAATTTACACCTAATTGGTACACCCGTCAATGATAATGGAGCAAATCAATCCTTAAAACAACTCTATTTTATGTCACCAAGAAGACCTCCGCATTTTTGGCAACCAAGTATAATTAAAGACCCTACCCAATAATTTCAAGCTTATGCACAACACCCCTAAAGTAATTGAAACACAACATTAACTTGGATATCGTGGCCACCCTATCCTCAAAATAAATCATGGGAACAAGGATGGCGAGGATCATATGGAGGAAACTACCCATAATTTTATCCATCATATCCTTAATATCCCTATAATCAATCTAAAAAACAATACTATCTATCTCAACAATAGCCGCAACTACACCCATAGTTGTCTTCTAGTTAACCCCTCCAATAACCCCATGCACAACCACCTCAGAGACCTACTCAATTACTTGAACAACCACTTTGAAACCTTTGTTCTCTAACCACCCTCCAAGGTCTCCAAGCGTCCTTTACGACCACACACTGGGAATCATGTCCCACCTTTTATTGGGTCATTCCCTATTTTCCATCTAGGGGAAGCAACCTCCAACATATAGATAACATCCCCCTTTAGCAAAAACCTAATTAGTGCACCCCTTTCTATGCAACTATAGTCCCTTATTATGAGCCAATACCTCCAGGTTGTCTATCATGACTAGATAGGAATGTTTAGAGAACTATGAATCTAGGATTTCCTATTTCCCATCCCCTCCCATCAGATCCTCTGAGACCCCTTAGTAGCTCCCACACACATACTTTTATTTTCATGTCTCTTTTTTGACACCTAGCACCCTTGAAGTCATTTCATCGACTTTTTTGAGAATCCAACTCTTTTATCATAACTATTAAGTTATATGAAGCCTGATTCATCTGGACATGGGGTCTAAGCCCCCCATACTATTTTCATCTTATTTGGTCTGTAGTGGTAATGTGTTTATTGGTGTGCATGGAATATCATATTTACAACACCAAACTTTTTAGCCTCAAAACATATAAAAGCATATGCACACTGACACTCTGGTCCCAAAACATATACACATACATACACATGGGAATGATAACCCCACTAGCCTAATCTTTGCATGTACATGTCATTTACAATCCAGGGGTTGGAGTTGGGGTGTTAGAAAAATCATCCAACGTAGACAACATTTCACAACCTAAAACACACTAGAGGATGTGTTCCATGGCTGGAACAAGGTACTTATATGTATCTAATGCTTTATTCATATGTTTGAAATCAAAGAAAATCTTGATTTCTCCATTCTTATTCCTAACAACAACCATATTGAATAACCATTGGGAATGATGAATGATAAATATTATTTTTTTCTCCAAACACTTGTTGAGTTTAATTTTCATTTCTTATTATATTGTTGAATACATATCTAAGAATGTTTGTTGAATAGGATTGTATATTTCTTGAATGATATTTCATCTTGAATGATTTTAGTGTCTTGGGTCTTTGAATTAGTGTAATTCTATGGGAAAAAAGTCTTTATAATTCCTTAAGGAAATGAAAAAATGTAGCCCTCTCAATAGGCACGTATCTAATACATAGATTAATATTTTGTGGGTATTATTTGTTATAGAGATTTGAGCAACATATTTAAGAAATAAATTCTCACTCTTTGCTTTTTCATCTAGAGGCAATGTATTAATTTGTTGATCACAATGTTAATTTTCATCAACGATTGATCCCCTAAGAGTATCTCCCTATGTGAGGAATTCTAAAATAGGTGCATCATCATCAAAAAATATTTAGTTTGTAATATTGTTTGGTATAGAAGGTCTGGAAAATTGTTCATTGGAAAACATGTCCCTAGAAAAGTTTCCCAATGGTATAAATATCAGTGTTGTGTTTGAAATTAAATTTGCATTTTCGTTTTGACTTCAATGTACATAACTAATATTGAATGTTCCAAAATTAGAAATAATAAACCATGCCTCATCTCCATAACTCTTAAGGTGATTAAAATACAATGAATTGAATTTCCTAAATGTTTGATAGCTATTTGTAAATCCTTATTAGTTGGAGCTATTTAACATCCAAATCTATCACTTTTTTAAGGCATTGTATCAAAGCCTCATACTTAGTGACATTATTTTTGCATGGGAAATACAAGCGACAAGACATCAAATACTTGTATCCTTTAAGATCTCTAAGAGTGCATCTAGACCTTGCTTATGAACTCAACTTAGAGCCATCAAAAAATAAAAACCATACATTTTAATTTACATCTAAATCTAGTAATTTTGAAAATAACTTTGTACATGTTCTTACATAATTACGCTCATAGGTGTTATCTTTGTTGGCTTGGGGTGGGAAAACATTGTTCAACCCCAGCCAATGGGAAAGCTTAAATTTCACCCTTCTAACCAATGGAAATTTTCCATTTGTCCAAATTGCTTTTGCATGTTTTCTCCCACCTGCATGTTTCTACAGCTCTTTATGGCATCCTCCGTCATGTTTTGAAACCTTCTACTCCTCTCTGGCAAGTTGTACCTGTTAATTTTAGGTATGTTCTGGGCTGAGAGAAAATTTACTTCAAGTTTCCATATTAGCTCAATATCAATTCCAGATTACCAATCACATTTAGCATGATAGTAAAACGCAGATATAACATAAACATAAATCACAAAAAACAAGACAAGACAAGAGGACACAAGATGTGGCACCAGCCAGGGACAAACCCCAATGTGGGGAAACCCTTGATCATTTCTTCTTATGTTGTTCAATGGTTTAGTATATATCACATGAGGTAGCTAATTTGAACTCAGGTGAAGGCATATTGCTTCAATTGATTCTCCAAGGTGATTCCATCACCATGCTACACACATCAAAATGTTGCACCCATCACTGAGTTGTTCTCATCACTATGTTGCTCCCATCACTAGGTTGCACCCATCACTATGTTACACTTCATTACACTATGTTGCACTCATCATACTGCATACAATCATCATTGCACTGCACCCATCATGCTGCACTTCATCATCACTACGTTGCACCATTCATGTTGCACGATGTTGTA
>Ga0115851_100275_pt1 | contig 20689 bp, 20 predicted proteins | sample InSIn2gowninarea_FD_83865 | JGI IMG/M metagenome (GOLD analysis project Ga0115851, IMG submission 83865)
AAGAGAAGTTTTATACCATTCCTATTGGGCGTGGAATCACCCTAAGGCATGTTTTGGGGCTTAAAGCCCAAGTTTTGACTAATTCCATTGTAAAGACTCCGCGATTTGAGGGTGCGTAGCACGAAGCTGTAATAGAGTCATAGGGTTGTATGCCCTTGTTTTTGTAATGTAATGTCGGTTTGAAAGATCTACCCATGGTCCATGGACCTTGGGATTGTATAAATAGAGCAAGGCTCTAAGTGTAAGAGACATCTATATCTAAGCATGGAGATGATCTAAGGAATTGATGAAGTATTGAGTCGAAGTGTAGAGTTGTGTCTTTGGGTCGTAGAGTAGGAGAAGGTTTTGCAACTCAGTGCACAGAGGCCTAGTTGCTAACAGCTGAGTGCGCAGACCCCTACAGATGAGTGTGTAGGGCAGGTCGAGTCTGTAATCATTGGAAGCAATAATAAAGAGAAGTTCTTCCATATTTCTATGTATCTTTTCCAATTCTATGCATTATTGCGTATGAATTGAAATTTTACTGTTTATTTACTACGCGAACTTATATAAATGTGCTGAGTAAGTGAATATAATAGAAGGTATCTTTTTATGCGAAGATAACTAACTATTATGACAAGATAAGTAAGATCCATAGTGTGAATTGGGGAAAGAGTGAAGATCACTGCTCCAGCAATGTGAAAGCCCCATAGCCCCTAGTTAGGGCTGCAGGAAGGCAAATATAACATGGTGGGAAGACCTTGAAGGTCAAGGAAGTGCGTGAAGTAGCCTGCACAAAGGTATTCATAGTTGGGCTAAATCAACCCCTCGAACATCTCAAGGGTGTAGAAACTTGGTTCCAGCATCCCCCCATACTGCTTCGGGTGAGACCTCAGTTCGTGCTACACAGACTGTTATCTAAAGGGCCAATAGTATAGGGATTTCTTTGGCTAATTAACTCCAAACTTGGGTCAGGACCCAACAAGCCAACAAATGGTTCTGTTGCCAGGACCAAAATCTGCATAGAGATGTCTAATGTCATATCATTGGAATCCAACTAAGAAATAAATTAAAGGTTGGTTGGATAGGAGAATTCATGAGTTGACGGCACAGGAGAACAAGAATCTATGACTATCAAAAGAAGAGTAGTTAGACTGCTACTTGTACACAGAGATCCACGAAATTTTCTTTAGATCTTTCCCTCCTGAGTTGTACGAGTGGATTGTGAATCTAGCAGATAGCCAAGGAAGGTGCAAGCTCGATAGTCCTATTATGTGGAGCCTAAAGTTGGTGCGTAGATTGGAAGAATCGAAGGATAAGATCATGTGCGTTGTTGGTCACTGGCCTGATCGAATTATAGGAGGATTCATTACTGAGTTTGCGGTAGATACTTCAGTTAGCTAAAGCGAGGCAGAATGACGCTTCCTCAAAGGACCACGAGGTAAGTACGTTAAGTATCTGAACACTTGGATTATAATGCTACTTTGTGAAAAGAGGATTATGTGAATACATTGATGTTCGGGCTACATGAAGTGAGAGAATTTACAAAAATGAAGGTAGTGCAAACTAGAAACTAGCCCCTTGATTTCACCTTTGCTAGAGGGGATGAAGAAGAGCTCGGAAAGGTCTCACGAAGAAGTGCAATCAATTTGATAAGTTAGAGGATTCCGCTCATACCACCCCCACCCACACCACTGCAAGTTTCACCATCTTCACCCCCATCTTCACCCATACCACCTCTACCACCACCACAAGTCAATATGGAAAGCGCGATAAAATTATCAGTGTTCAAGGAGTAGGAAATGAAGACCTGGACCAGTTTTTGTTCATGATAAAAGTTGTATGGGAAGCACTGAGAGTTACAGATGAAAATATAAAGAAGGTGGCGTTGGTCAGTGCTTTGTAGGATAGCATGCTAACCTGGTATATTAAGCATTCTAATGACAATCCTAATGCGGGGATCGCAGACATCTAAACTACGCTGAACAGAGAATTTAGAAGGCCGAAGTTAGAGGCACAGTCAATCATTGGGTTCAAGGAGATCATGATGCTACCAGGAAAGACTCCTTGGGAGTTGGATCAGAGACTGAAGTGCACAATTTATGAAGCTAACATGACTTTGATGGATGGACAACACCACGAATGGTTTGTAGCATTGCTAATGCTGCATTTGAGGAATGTGCTATCACAACAATGGTTAACAACTCCAGAAGAGGCCTTGGAGATCACGATGATGCTGCATGAAACCTTGAGACAGGATCATAACCTGGGAGTTCAACAGATTCACTTGTAGTTGAAAAACTTGTGCCTTGAGATGCAGAGTCTGAAACAGGACAGGAAAACTCACCCAGAAGTGCAGGACGAGGTATGGTGTGTTAAATGTAAGGGTCAGGGTCATGAAAAGGACCACTGCACAGTGTTTATGAATAACCTCGCGGGAGGAGGACCGATGCCATTAAGACCAGAGGCCCAAGCAGGACTTGGCATGGCACCTGCATTGTGGTGAGTGATTTGTCAAATAGGAGGAAGGCATGTTGTGGACAACTACCATTTGTTCTAGAAGTACACGCAGAATTCACAACACTTTTTCTGTAATTTTACAGATCAGTGGGACATGATGAGTGCACCTGTGGAAGCTATGAGATGATGATGGATAGAACTCCTACCTACAAAGTTTAGGCCGAAATGCGACCCCTTGACCAGAACGCAGGAGTGGCACGAACTAGATTTCAGTGGCACAGATGAGGCCGAGGTGGGGGAGGACCTAGAAGAGGTTGCAGACAGCTGATATGTTACAATTGCGGAGTCTTTACAATGGAATTAGTCAAAACTTGGGCTTTAAGCCCCAAAACATGCCTTAGGGTGATTCCACGCCCAATAGGAATGGTATAAAACTTCTCTTTATTAATGCTTCAATTGGTTACATACTCAACCTGCCTTGCGCACTTAGCTATAGGGGTATGTGCACTCAACTACGGACCACTAGGCCTCTGTACACTCAGCTACAGAGCCTTCTCCTACTCTACAACCCAAGACTTGACTCTACACTTAGATAAGACTCAATTCTTCATCCTTCATTCATGACTCTTGAATCTTCTTACAACTTAGAACCTCTCTCTATTTATACAATCCCATGGTCCACGAACCATGGGTAGATCTCTAAATCTGACATTACATTACAAAAATGAGGGCGGACAACCCTATGATTCATTTACAAGATCGCGCTCCGCACCCACAAAACACAGAGTCTTTACATTGGATTTACATCTTTTGACAAAAATCTAGGCTTTAAGCCCCAAAACATCCCTTGGGGGATCCCGTGCCCAACTCCTAGGGTTCCTTGCTTTCTCTGAAGAGTCGGTTGTTTCCTTGATGACCTGCATTACCTCTCATTCCTCTGATCATTGAAGATGTCCCTGGAATGATTGTTATCATCATCAAGTCATGTGTCCCTGCCATTCAAACACTACTTTGCATAATGGTGAAACTTATTGCAACCAAGGCATCTACCTTTCCTTCCACCCTTAGATCTGGACATCCCAATGAAGTGATCTTTAGGTAGGCCATCAGAAGCTTTCACTACACTATTCTGATAATATTTTCTGCTTCAATTTCACCCTTGGTGAATTTGAAGAGGGATAAGGAATCCACTGATCCTTTTCCAACTGCCTTTGGTGATTTCTCTTTCACTCTTACTTGGGCTCTGTCTTCACCTCATCTTTGATACCATGTTAAGTTTAGGTATGTTCTATGCTTAGAGCAATTTATTTCAATTTTCATAGTTAGATCAATATCCTTTCCAGATTAGCAATCACATCAACATTAAAGTAAACTGCAGATAGAACATAAACATAAATCGTAGAAGACAAGCCAAGTTAAGAGGACGCAAGATGTGGCGCTAGCTAGGGACAAACCCCAATGTGGGGAAACCCTTGATCAATTCTTCTTATATGTTCTTCAATAGTTCAGTAGAGAGAGAGAAAGAGATATTACATTTACAACTGAAGTCAACACTTTGACTTATCTAGATGAGAGCATAGATCATCTCTAAGAAGATGATACATGAGATTAGTTGAAGACATGCTACTTCAACTAATTCTCCAAGGTGACTCCTTCACCTATCATCGTGTTGAATCTCATCATCATGTTATGCCTCACCGTGCTCCACCATGCTGCACCAATCATCACAATGCTGCATCTCATCATGCTTCATCAATCATGATGCTACCCATCACTGTACTTCATCATGTGCCTTTGCTGCACCATGTTTCCATACTGACCTATGTTTTTGTTGCACCTAGCTAGCTTGTTTTCCCTTTCTTACTTGTTGTCCCTAGCATGCTTGTTGTCCCTTGCATTCTAGCTTTACTTCCTGCACTAAGTATCATGCTACTCTCCCAATGTGTTATACTAGAAGCACTATGAACTTGCTATATCATACCATTGTACCTCACCATTTTGGTGCCCCTCATTATGCTATTATTGGCTGGTATGGGCTTGACCCAGGTTCGGAGGTGATTTAGCAAAACAAATCCTGAAACTACCGGCCCTTTTAGAAATAGTCCACGGTGCATGGACTGAGGTCTCACCTGAGGTAGTATGGGAGGGTGCTAGAACCAAGTTTCCACACCCTAGAGATGTCTTGAAGATTTTTGGGAGGTACACAATTCGACCCTTCGCACACGCTACTTCACACAACTATCTATCCCTTGCAACCGTGAAGCTACCTTCATGCAGCTCTGTTTGCAACATGAAGAAAGTATTACCCTGATTCCTTATACTTACTGCATTATTATTATAGTACTTAACTTATCTGGGTGAGCCCAGTCTTCTTATTTATCATTCAACATTCATATAAGTGCATGCAAACATCAAATAGTATAAATGCATAAAAGTAAGAGGAAACCCAGATACAAAGTATTTCGAATCAACCTTATCTTTATTAATTCTTCCTTCAATTACAATCTCAACTCCACTCTATGCACTTAGCTAAAGGGGTGCGTACACTCAGTTGCAGAGCCTCCTCCTACTACTATGACCCAATACACTTTGAATCCTAATCTAAGCTCGAACCATTCCTTTTCTACTTACTCCATCCACTACTTCCTTTACAACTTAGAGCCTCACTCTATTTATACAATCCCATGGTCCATGGACCATGGGTAGGCCGACATGACTTTAGATTACATTACATTAATTTAGGGTGAACAACCCTATGACTTAACCTCTACTTCACACTTTGTGCCCGCAATTCACGGAGTCTTACCAAACCCTTGACCAAAACTTGGGCTTTGAGCCCCAAAAACATGTTGGTGCGGCGATCTTGGTGCGGAGTTCGTCTAGCAGGTCCTACGCTACTCGGAGGTCAACAACACACTATTCTGTTGTTTGTCATATCTGCTACACACGTTGCTCCAAAGTTGTATGTTGGGATCCTCCTGCAATGATGTAAGAGTTCAAAGCGCTTGATTCAACATACCGATACAGTCTTGTACCGCCCATCCTATTTCTTCCAGCCCCGTTTGGATAGTGTAGGCATGCTCATATCTAACTTCTAGGGGTGTGTATGGCTGCGCCTTCAAAAACAACGCGGTGATCTGTAGATTTAGCTCCAACTGAACCTTTGTCGTTTCCGCCTTAGCCTAGCAGGACTCTGGTTGTAAATCAGTGGATCCGCCCCGTTATTGGTAGATTTGTTGGGACAGCCAATTCTAGGACGTTTCTACAAGCATTGTCTATTGGCTACTCCAATCCTTGAGTCTACGCAACCAATTCATCATGCTGTTGGTTGATTTGTTCCATATTGATCTTTTGTTCGCTCAATACCTATAGCGCACGGCCTTCTCTAGCGCGGAGCTTGGCTGTGACCCCATCCTATAACTGGTATAGGGTTTCTCACAGAAGGGTAGCCAAGTTTAAGCTCAATCCCTTAATCCTTGCCACTATAGCTTGATCAACTTCATTTGCAGCTGCTAACGTGCCCTCAGGGAAAATGAAAGTGTTGGTCATTTGGGCATGCATCATTTGTTCCGCCTCTAATGTACCTACTATGACATATGGGGCCATCATTCATGTTTGTGGGGGTTGCACCTATAGCTCCTATAATTGCGCTCTTAGTGGCCCCAACACAGTGTTCTGCTCCATCATCACCTCTTAGAGCATGTACTTAGTGACATTGCAAACCATTTCGCTGATTTCAAAAGGATCACCTTTTGTAAGCATGACCGGGGCGATGGATGTCTTCGATGCCTTAACCTTCTTTCTAGGGATTGGTCCCTCAGGGACTCGTGCCCGTTTCAATTGTTGTGAGGTGGTTTCTAGGTCCATGCACTCATCGGCCAGGTCTATGTCCTCAGCCCCCTACCCTGTGGACATATTACGGCCCTCCTCAGCCTCTTCTATTGGTGTTGTTGTTGTTTCTACTATCTACACTACTGCTACTACATTGGCCGTCATCTGCTATGTGGCTGCCTCTGCTGCTGCTTTTTCTTGGCACCTTTTTTCAGCTAGCAGCTTTTTCCTTTGATGAGCTGTTGCCCTTTCCATTCCTGCCAAGTCTGGGGCACGCCACTATGGAGGCCATGTTTCCAACACCATGAATACGGCGTCATCAGTAGCAATGAATAGGAGCTTCGTCCATTCCTTTGTCGGATCTCTCTGCGCCCAGACATAAATGTTGTGCATGTCCTCTTTAAACTCTGCAATGCTCTCTAGAGTGGTGTACACTGTGGGAGACAACCATGGTCTTCTATTGATCCACATTTGGATTCTTACCTCCATCAGCACCCAAAAAACCTTGGTTTCATGAATCCGCTTCATGTCCTTAGTGGCGAAGAGAAAAGCGTACTTTGCGGCCTCAGGTAGGTTTTGGTCGATATTCAAGAATGGGTTATCTTTTGGTAGTTCACCCACTACCAACAAGATGGATAAGAGCAACCATGCATAATGGAAGGTCTTACCCTACTCTTGGGCCTCCTTGCAGTTTGTCAAAAACTCCTCACAGAGGAACTCAGCCCAGTTGAACTAGACCCCCTCCATGCACTGTTCGGCCAGCATAACCATAGGCGCTGGTAGTTCATCAACGTGACACTTCCGCATGAATTTTTCGGCTAGGAGTTGGGTGGCTACACATACCCCTTTTTCCTTGATACTCGTGATTGCATAGCCTCTCTTCTTCTTTTCTAGCTTGTATTTAGTTTTCATGGATTCTGTGAGAGAAAAATTGCTGATTTTTCCCACCATCATCACGGGGTCCTTTTCGTTACAGGGAAGTCGAGAAATCTGGTGAATGAGGGTGGTCATGATGGGAATAGGCTCCTCTAGCCATAGATACCCATAATGCACCAGGCACAGCAGCTACCTGATGACGAAAATGGTGATGGGTGTGCATTGAAAGTGGAGTATCCATAGTAGATGAAGTAACCCGACCTTCTCCACACAACACAACCATTTTTGTAGCTCCAACATGATTACTAGCCCCTTTTAATTTTGTTTCATCAAGCTCTCCATCGTTAGGTGCAGGAACTTATCACTGTCCATGAGATCCCAATCTTTGAATTTCAGGGTAGGCACTTGGCCTAGGAGTGGACCCTCAAAAGTAATTCTATTGGAGAGGAGCAGGGTCTGGAGCACACTCTTCATGGCCTCCAGGTCTTTGGGCACCCTAGCTTTCCCTTTCCATGGAGGGACGTACATGGGTAACTTCATTGCAAAAGGAATTGGTGGGACATCCTCCTCGACATCGTCTTTCTCCTCTATTTTATCAACTAGAGCCTGTAATTCCTCCTCCTCTTCATTTGATTCAATGGTGATGGCCTTGCCTTTTTCTTCCATTGATATCTTGCCAAACCGTGGGTTTCTTTGGGACACGCGGACTGGTCCCATAATCTATTTATCTTTCTTCGGTTGTGACATCCGTGTTGATTTTGGAACTTCTAGCACAACCGTTCCATCTCCGGGCTCCTCATGGACCATATGGGGTGGCATAGCCTTGCCAACAGTATCTTCGGCAAATATCACACTTGGCTTGGTAGCAATCATCATGTTTGAACGGGATATGTTCTGTCGCGTACTCAAATATGGTAAGATTGCTCAGCACTCAATACTCTACAACTGCTCAAATCTCAAACAACCAAGTGTTGTCTCATGGCTAGTCCTTGGAGTTTTATAGCATCTTTTGAATTTGAATTCGATCGTTCCCCCCACTTCTGAGTCATTAATGCATTCTTGGCGGCAGATCGTTCCAAATCTAGCTCCTAATTCGTGTCTTAGTTTCCCAACCCCTGCTCCCTTCTACCTTGAATTAGACATGTCGTTATGAATAGTGACACTAATGGTCACTTCCCAGCCTACCCACGTGGCAGCGCAACCCCCTATGCGTGGGCAGGACCCTTGTGACATGCTAGTCCTGCACGCAACTCCCTTATCGCACAGCTCCCATATAGACTCTTTTATAGTCCCACACTCTCTTTCAACTGCCTGGAGCACTGAGATTGTGCTCCCTATGGCTAGTCAGGTGGTTGCACCACTTGTGCGAGACTTCAATTCGCCTTCCAGTCTAGTCTGTGGGCACTCCTCAATTACCCTCACGACAGTCAGCGCTGCGCGTTCTACCGTATGTGGTGCACTCCCTTGGTTACTACGGTTGGTAAGGTGCCATCGCAACCATGGTAGTAGAGTCATAAATTCTCGGTTACAATCTTCTAATGCAGTGGTATGATTATCCGTATCTTGCCTTGTCGTCCTTGGTTTATCGACGAGACATGCTTGTGCGATCTCGCTTTCCAGTTTTTTAATCTCAGTGTCCATCAACATGCTTTTCTTCCTCAATCATACCCAATATTCTGCGAGTTTCTGAAGTCTAAGGTTCCCTCACCGAATGGCTTCTTGAATCCTTATATGTTCGTCCTCGCGTAGCCATGTGATTCCTTCGTCCTGGGCTATGTGTAGTTTCCCAACTGTGGGAGCTATTACGTGTGGATTCCTTTCTTTTGAAATTATGGTTTTGACTCTATTCCACATCTTTGGAATCATCTCTGCACTCAGGTTTTTGAACATCATCCTATAGGTTGATCTGAAAACGAAGATCTTAGACTAATATTAAGGTATTATAGACTCATGTGCATGGATTTGCCTATATTATTTGGTGCAACGGATCGAAAAAATTGTGTATAATATAGATAGTGAGTAGTTTAGAGAAACATAATAGACAACACTAATAAACATAGCAAGTTTAATATGGATTTCACCCAAAAATCTTGGGCTACGTCTCTTGGTCTAGCCTTCAATGGTGACCTCTCTATTATATCTTCAAGAGCAGAGTTTTACAAAAATGAGCTCAAATTGAGTCTCAACAAACAGATACAAAACAGCAGGAGCTTTTCTTGAACCCCTCAAGCCCTTCAGAGTACACAGACTCATTCTATCACTCTCCATCTTTGTCTTTTCTCTGTCAGAATACTACTTCCCCTCTGTCTCTGTCAGTCTGTGGCTTTAAATCCAATCAGCGCTGTTTGTTTGTTTCCCTTTCTTGGGCTCTCTGGCTCATAGTCTCTATCCACTCGAATCCCCTTCTGAGCATTATCAATCATGGCATAACGTCTTCAGGAGAGGTGACCACCTGTTCTGCAACAGAAGGGACCATCGAGCCTTTGAAATCCCCAAAAATAGTGTTCTCTGTTTACACAGAGAAACACTATAAAACACGGGAAAAATCTGCCAAATCACTATTTATCGGACTTCTAATATTATGAATTTTGCCCTATATTCCATCGGATCCACCTTTAAATCGCTATCCCATGTCGCAAATGCCCATTTCATGGTTTCCCTTTGTATTTGAACAATACATTAAAACACAGAAAATATCACAAAATGGCTTTATGGCGAACTTGAAATGCTATATACTTTCATCTATAGGTTCCATCGGATCCGGCTATCGCAAGTCATATGTATATTAGCCCCACTCCGTTGTACTGCTCTAACATGATATTGCGATGAGACTTGTCACAATCGCATATCGCATAAGGCCCAAGCCATTAGTAAACGCTCCCATGTGTTTCTCCGATGCGATATCGCGAGTTAACCCAGGCCATCAATCTCCGTGCTTGATCAACGATCCTTGTTGACCGCACTGATCGTTGTCGCAATATTTATGTGGTAGCCTCCAATAGCCTCTGATAGCCTCCCCTGTTTGTGACATGCTGATTGGATTTGGACCGTTGATCGGCCAGATCTGATGGCTCTTGTGCATCACTATCTAGGCCTCCGATAAGCTCTATTTCCGCTATTTCCTTGTGTTTTTCACTCCCGATAGTGTAATCTGGTATTTTTAAAGGTTCTTCTTATGTGATAGTTTTGGATGTTTGAAGACTTAGAGGTGTTTAGGATCCATTTTAGATCACACCTTCCCATTGAAAAAGCTTTTGGACCACCAAAAGTAGGTTTTCAATCATTGATCAAGTGAGGATACAATGTCCTCACTTGTCCAATTTCCATCCATCGTGCACTGCTTGGTTTTGAACCTTTGTGTCCAATTCTAAGGTACTCAACATCCCCTTTGCGTGTAGTTCTCACCTTCCTATCAAGAACTGTATCTTCCTACAACTCATTGAGATATTCAGGCAACAGATCATCAATAGAAGGCAACTAACTTTGCTCTTCGGCATATTCAATCAATGAAGGTTCAAACAGTCTCAAGTTCTCTGCATTAACTACTGAATAGATATGCATGTAAGCTGGCAAATCAAGGCGAAAAGAATTTTCTTCAATTTTCTCAAGTATCTTGAAAGGCCCATACCTTATTGGCTTCAGCTTCTTACCTTCACCTTGCATTCTGTCTTTGTTGATGTACAGCCAGACTTGATCACCAACTTGGAAGCTATGCTCAATTCGATGCTTGTCATGACTTGTCTTATACTTGGCCTGGCTTCTTTCTTGTTGTTCCTGCACTACCTGGTGAATTTCTTGGATTTGTTCAATGAACTTGGTTGCTTTTTCCACATCACTTTGTCCATCAATTGCTATATCTTTTCCAAAGACAAAATCCGACGGAGTCTTTGGTGTAAAACCAAAACAAGTCTCAAAAGGAGATCTTTGTGTAGAAATGTATTTAGCATGGTTGTAAGCATGTTGTACATAACACAAATGTTCACCCCAAAGCTTGGGATGTTTGTTGCAATAGCCCTTGAGCAACTGGATCACTATCCTGTTGACCACCTCTATTTGGCCATCTATTTGTGGATGAAAGGTTGTGCTCTTCTTCAATCTGGTATCCATCAATTCCCATAGACTTGACAAAAACTTCCCAAAAAAACAGGAGTCTCAATTAGATACAATGGAAGTGGGTAACCCAAAATGAACCCAGACATGCTGAAAGAACAAATTCGTTGTTTGTTCAGCTATAATCTGCTTGTTACAAGGTATTAAAATACACATTTTGCTAAACTTGTCCACAATAACATATAAATAGTCATGACCTTTTCTATATTTTGGCAATCCCCCGTAAAGGTCCATGGAAACACTTTCCCAAGGACGAGAGGGAACTGGAAGTGGAGCGTACAAGCGTAATTTTCTATTGGTGGGCTTGCTTTTAGCACACATGGTACACCCTTTAATATATCTAGAAATTGTTTCATTCATTCTTGGCCAATAGCAGAACCTTTGCATCTGTTCAACTGTTTTACTTACACCAAAATGACCTAATATAAGAGAAGTATGTGCTTCTTGGATTATGTTAACTCTTTCAGTTTTTGGAATGCATAACTTTCCCAAATGATACAAGAGTTGGTCCCTAACATAATAATCCAATTCTTCTACTTGTTTTCCATGACTTAAAGTTGCATATACATCTTTAAAATCTATATCTTGAGCATATTGTTCAATGTAGCTTTCATGCATTACTGAGTTACGCTTAAGTATAGTAGATGTATTTATGATTGGTCTAGACAACATATATGCAACTTTATTGTGTATGCCTTTCTTATATCTGATGACTAGATGAAATTGCTTTAGAAAACCCATCCTCCTATAGTGTCTTGATTGCTGCAATTTAGTTTGTGAGTGCAGATACTGAAGTGGTTGATGATTAGTATGTATAATTGTTTCTTTTCCCATTAAGTAATGTTTCCACTTTTTCACACTTTGTACTAATGCATACAATTCTTTATCATATGTGGGATAATTAACTACTGCAAAATTAAATGTCTTAGAATGATAGCATATGGGTTTACCATGTTGCATCAACACTGCTCCCATGGCATAGTCACTGGAATCTGTTTCAATCTCAAATGGTCGTTGAAGATCTGGCAGTGCTAGTACTGGTGCTGTACTAATTTTTTCTTTTAAGGTGTCGAAGGCTTTCTGTTGTTTGAATCCCCACTGAAACACCTTGTTCAATCCTATTAAAGCATGTAAGGGAGCTACAATCAAGGAAAAGTTAGCAATGAACTTTCTCCAATATTGTGCTGCTCCTAGGAAGCTCCTAACTTCTATAGCAGATTTGGGTTTAGGCCAGTTCACAATGAATTCAACCTTAGATGGATCTATCTTCAATTCACCACCCCTTACAATATGACGCAAATAATTTAAAGATGTTTTGCCAAATTCACATTTTGATAACTTAACATAGAGATTTTCTCTTTTCAAAGTATCTAGAGTCTACTTTACATGCTTCAAATGTTCTTCCCATGTTTTACCTAAAACAAGAATGTCATATAAATATACAATTACAAAATCATCAATAGAAGGCCTGAGTACATCATTCATAACTCTCATGAAAGTGGCAGGAGCATTAGTTAAGCCAAAATGCATAACTGGCCATTCACATAGCCCTTGCTTTGTTTTGAAAGTAGTCTTCCATGCATCTTGTTCTGCTACTCTAACCTGATGATAGCCACTACGCAAGTCCAACTTGGAAAAGTAAATTGCTTCTCTTAGTTGATCTAATAGATCATCAATGCGAGGAAGAGGATAAGGATTCTTGATCATTATTTTATTCAGTGCTCTGTAATCAATGCACATCCTCCACGAACCATCTTTCTTCCTCACCAACACGATTAGAGATCTGCATGGTGATGTGCTTGGTCTTATGAACCCTTTTTCGAGCAGCTCCTGTACATGCTTCTTTATCTTTGCATTCTCTATAGCGGATAACCTATACATTCTCATGTTAGGCAATGGAGCATCTTGCTGCAAATGAATATCATGTACTATTTCCATTTTGGGTGGCAGACCTTTAGGTTCTTGAAATAGGATATCATATTTTGAAACAACTTTTTCTAAATCAGTTTTCTATTTAGCATCACAGCCTTCAAATATATTGGTTTTATTAGGGTTATTTTCCTTTACATCCATTAGTAAAAATTGCTTGCATGAGTTTACAATTCTTTTCATCTGCCCTGAGTTTATGAGAGTATAGTTATTTTTGAGTTTAGAGCTCTTACAATATATTCTATTCCATCATTGGTGAGTTGATACTTATTTTTAGCTCTATAGAAAATGGATTTTTTATCATACAAGTAAGGACTTCCTAAAAAATAACACATATATCCAAGGGAACTATATCTAAATTTCATATACAAATGTTGACCCAAAAGCAATCCTAAGTTTACATTGTCTAGTCACTTGTAGCTTTGCTTTATCACGTACCAAACCTAATGGATATGGCTTCTTGTGAGGTGTGGTTAGTAGTCCCAACTTCTTTACAATTGTTTCAGAACTCAAGTTTACTTGTGAACCACTATAAAATAATGTATCAATCTTTTGGTGCTTGAAAATAACTCTAATATGAAAAAGCTCATGTCTTTTCCACTCATTATCTTCATTATCAATAGATTGAGCAGAATTACTTGTAGATGCTTCAGAATTTTTACCTTTTATACCTATGGCTATGACTATTGTTTCATCACCTGAGTCTGACCCCAAGTCTTTTTGAATAGCAGTAGGAGTCTTCTTCTTCTTACCACTGAACTTTTTGGGTTTTAACTCTGGATGCAAAGACCAATAGTGTTCATCCTCGTGCCCATCCTTCTTGCAGTGAGTGCATGAAGGTTTGTCTTTCTGTACATCGTTTGTCTTCCTCTCCTTCTGTTTTAGCTTCTTCTTTTCCTTTTTCTTGCTTGCAAAGGGTTTTGATGATCCCCCAATCTTTGGGTTCACGTTCTTACCTCTAGCCTCTAGATGTGTAGCCTGAATAGGTACCTCATCTATGCCAGTGGGGTTAAACATGAGAATGGTGTGCCTCAAATAGCTATGCAGACCACCTATATACTTCAACAAAGTTTCAGGTGAGTCTGGAGAAATGCCTAGAATTAAAGCTCTTTTTCTAAATTCCTGGGTATAGCTTTGTACACTTTGCCCCTTTAATTGGCGAAGAGTTTGCCAACTCATCATTGCTTGATGCGTATAAGCTAGCGGATAGAATTGTTTTTTAATGGTAGAAACATATTCACTCCAGGTAGAAAGAATTTTACCATGCTTCTCCAAATCATCTTGTGTCCTGCCTTCCGACCACACTAGGGTAGTTCCTCCAAGGCGAAGGCTAGTCAGCTGAACCTTTCTCCTTTCTGAATTAATGTTCTTCACCCTACAATATACATCAATCTATCTAATACAGTTATCTATCTTTTTTGCATTTAATTCTCCATCATATATTGGAAAATCAAATTTTACATCTAATTTAATCAAAGATGTTTTCTTCTCTTTCTTTTCAGGTCTAGGAGATGAGGATGATGGAGGTGATGGTGGAGGAGATGATGGAGGAAGATTTCCCCTTTCCCTTTGCCCTCTAGGGCATCTAGAGAAGGTTCCTCTACTTCATTATCTTGTTTGGGTGTCAAAGTGCTTTCACCTCGACCCTTCTTGAATTCTCAATACATCTCTTCTACCATGGCTCCCATGGTCATGAAACTTTCCATGAATTGAGATTCTGATTCCAATGGGACTTGTTCTCCCATTTTCCTCCTAGGATAGACTCTTCCAATTTCTGGATTAGCCTCAACCAGTTCTCCTTCTCCTAATTTGAGCTTTGACCTAGTTAGCATTCAACAATCTAGCACAAGCTTGTCTAACCTTAGCAAACCTAAAGCTTTGATACCATTTGATTTGAAAATGAAGATCTTATACTAATATTAAGGTATTATAAACTCATGTGCATGGATTTACCTATATTATTTGCTACAACGAATTGATAAGATTGCGAATAATATAGACATTGAGCAATTTAGAGAAACATAATAGACAACACACATAAACACAACAAGTTTAACATGGAGTTCACCCAAAACTCTTGGGCTACGTGTCATGGTCCAGAATTTAGTGGTGACCTCTCTATTATTTCCTCAAGAGTAGAGTTTTACAAAAATGAGATCAAATTGAGTTTCAGCACACAGATACAAAACAACAGGATTTTTTCTTAAATCCCTCAAGCCCTTCAGAGTACACAGACTCGTACTCTCACTCTTTGTCTCTGTCTTTTCTCTGTCTTAGAACTTCTTCCCCTTTGTCTCTATCAATCTGTGGCTTTAAAGCCATTCGACATTGTCTGTTTGTTTCCCCTTCTCTGGCTCTCTGGTTCCTGGCCTCTATCCGTTCGAATCCCCTTCTGAGCGTTAGCAATCATGGCATAACGTCTTCAGGGGAGGTGGCCACCTATTCTGCAATGGAAGGGACCATTAGGCCTTTGAAATCCCCCAAAATAGTGTTCTCTGTTTACACAGAGAAAAACTGTAAAAAATGGGAAAAATCCGCCAACTCATTATTTATCGGACATCAAATATTATGAATTATGCCCTATATTCCATTGGATCTACCTTTAAATCACTATCGCATGTCACAAATGCTTGTTTCGTGGTTTCCCTTTGTATTTGAAAAATACATTAAAACACTAAAAATATCACAAAATGGCTTTATGGCAGACTTGAAATGCTATATATTTTCATCTATAAGTTCCATCGGGTCTGGCTATCACAAGTCATATGTATATCGGCCCCGCTACGTTGTATTGCTCCGATGCGATATTGCAATGTGACTTGTCGCAATCGCATATCAAATAAGCCCTGGGCTGTTGGTAGGCACTCCCGTGTGTTTCTTCGACATGATATCACGAGTTAACCTGGGCCGTCGATCTGCGATATTGATTGACGGTCCTCATTAACCACACTGATCGTTGTCAGAATACTTATGTGGCAGCCTCTGATAGCCTCCACTGATTGTGATATGCTGATTGGATTTGGACCATTGATCGGCCAGATCCGACGCCTCTTGTGCATCACTGTCTAGGCCTTCGATAAGCTCTATTTCTACTTTTTCCTTGTGTTTTTCATTCTCGATAGTGTAATCTGCCATTTTTAAAGGTGCAATAGTTTTGGATGTTTGAAGACTTATAGGGTGTTTAGGATCCATTTTGTATCATAGGCCCATCAAACCGTTGGCACACGAAGGTCCCAATTAGTTCGTCTCACCTGGTGAACCTTGTTCAGGACTCTGCACACCCTATTGAATGCTTCTACGTAGAAAATTTGTAGTGTGCATCGCCTTTCCTACTGCTGCGATTTGCTATGACTTTCTATTATGGGGTTGGGGTGCACTTGTGCGGGCTATAAAGCATATGTTTGTACCCATTGAGAAAGGTGGGCACGCAAGTTGTTCCACATTTGCTTACCAACTTTCATTCAAAGCTGGGGTTTTCCAAAATGTAGGTGCATCATCCTTCTCCATCTGCACCAGTCCTCAAAATTTCCATGATGCGTACCCCACCATCATGTGGGTGTTTCGTGAAGCCCACTTCAGCGCATCAAATCGCTATTGTTCTAGTACTGTGCTTTCAAATTTTCTCAGAAATTCATCCACCGCTGACAATCCGTCATATGTCGGCAGTTCCCTTGCCTCTGTTGTCACACAATGCAGTGATCTAACCATCATGTTTCAATTAAGCGTTGTTACTTCATGCCGCCGATTCTACCATTGCTCTACTTCTTCATCTGAATCCGAAGTGCAGGAGCTTTTGCATTCCCACGAGATTCTCCCATCTGCAGTCGGATTCACCCAATCTTGTTCTCACGTAGTTATCTTGTAAATACAATCAATATCATCATCACTATCATCGTCACACATTGGTTCAGTGTATCACGCTTCTTCAGCTGGATCCAGTGGTACTACTATGCATAGTGAATTTTTCTCGAAGATCATTTTGCGCTTCTTCATATTTATGACTTCGTTCATATCGGTGGCCCAGTCTATTCCTAGCAATGTAGGATAGGGGTTACTATTATCGAAAATATCCATTACTCCAAAATCTACCTGCGCGCTCACACCCTCAATATCTACTATTACCTCTTGCAATCTCCCCATGGGCAAAATCTTCTATTGGTTTTCCATTCGTAATTGAATAGGGCACCATTGTAACATGGGTTTGCCCATGCGTTCCCATGTTTTCTTTGGTAATAAATTCCCAACTGAACCTAGATCTAGGATTAACTAATCCATTTCATACTCACCAATCTGTGCAGTCAACCTCATTTGCCTTCTAGTGTGCAATGCATGCTTCCCCAATTTCCGGACCACGTGTGGTTCTCCTAACCCAACACACTTGGTTATCAGCTCATGTAGTCCCTTAACTACTTTGCTGTCACACAACAGTTTCATGCATGTCTCTAGAAAGGTATTGAGCATTGAAGGATCCATTCCTGGTTCTAGTTGATCCTTACTACTTGAAGTGGAGGCCTCTGTGAAGCTCTTCTTAGCTTCCATGAATGTCTCCTTTGCGCATTCTAATTCAAACTCAAGTTCCTTTATAAGAGCCTTGCAAACCCACATACTTTCTTCTGGCTGCTTCCCCTTATCATCTCCCGTGATCATACCACTTTTGAGCATCATGTTTACATTCAGGTCTTCTTCGTGCAGCTCAGACCTCATCATTTGTATATTCTGAGTCGGAGGGGACTGAAGTACCCCCTTTTCATGCATCTTCGCTATTAGGGAAGGGCAATCTTCTGCCTCATGATCAAACTGATTATAGTACCAACATGATATCCTAGTTGGGTTCGTACAATCACAGGCATAATGCCCTAGCCCTCCACAATTGTAACAAATTATCTGCCTGTGACCCCTTCCTGGTCCCATTCCACCTCGACCTCGACCGCGCCCCTGAAACCTAGTGCATGCCATCCCTGCATTTGGGTCGAGGGCTCACGTTTTGGTCTGCACCCTGTAGGCAGGAGTCCGATCCATCATTAGTTGATAGCTTTGGCAGGTGTGTTCATCATGGCCTACTGCTTGCAGAAATTACAAAATAATTGCTCGGACGTCTACGTATACTTCTGCAACAAATGACAATTATTTGTAGTGTGTTTCCCTCTTATCTGATAGATTGCGCACCATAAAGCATGTGCCGCACTTAGCCTTTCCTATGCCTCTGGTCTCAATGGCATTGGCCCTCCTCCTGCCAAGTAATTTGTGAATACTTGACAATGATCCTTGTCATGGCCCAGGCCATTGCATTTTGTGCACCATACTTCCTCGCACGCCTCTAGCCGAGGTGCCCTATCCTGTTTCAAACTCTGCATTTCCATGCACAGATTCTATAGCTGCGTGTGGATCTGTTGGACTCCCAATCTAGGGTCTTGTATAGGGGTCTCATGCAACCTTATTGCCATCTCTAATGCTTCATTCTAGGAGGAATTTTTTTGCTGTGATAGTGTTGTCCTTAAGTGTGGCGAAAGTGAGGCCACAAACCATGCGTGATTCTATGCATCTGTTAGCATCATATTGGCTTCACATATTGTACTCTTCAGCCTTTGTTCCAGATCCCAGGGGGTCTGGCCTAGAAGCTTCATGATCTCCTTAAACCCGATGATTGATTGTGTCTCTGATTTTGGCTTGCTAAATTCCCTGTTCAATGTGGTCTGGATCTCTACAATTTCTGCGTTCAAGTGGTCATTAGAATGCTTGATATACCACGTTAACGCATGATCCTGCGGCATACTCACCAGTGTAGCCTTTTTAATATTATCATCCACGACGCTCTATGCTTCCCATACTTCTCTTACCAAGAACTAAAATTGGTCTAGATCTTCATTTCCAATACCTCTGAACACTGACAGTTTGATCGCACTTGCCATACTAAACTGTGGTGGTGGCAGAGGTGGAGTGGGTGGAGATGTAGGTGAGGAGGTGAAACGGGTGGCGGTGTTGGTGGGGGTGGTAAACGTGGAATTATCTATCTTATCAAACTAACCATGCTTCTCGAAGAGACTTCTCTGAGCTCCTCCTCGGTTTCCCATGATGGTGAAATTAAGGGATTGTTTTCCAACTCCTCACTACTTCTTCTTTTGTAGATCTTTCTGCTTTGCGTAGTCCCAAACATTAATTTTTTCGCATAACCCGCTTTTCACACAATAACATATTAATCCAAGTGTTCAAAGATTTAATATACTCACCTCACGGTCCCTTGAGAAAACATCACTAGGCCTCATTGTATTTGATAGTCGTGTCTACCGTGAACTCGGTGATAAATCCTCCTATTATTTAGTCGAGCCAGTGGTCCACAACTTGCGATATCTTATCTTCTGAGGCTTCTAGTCTGCGCACTAGTTCTAGAGGGTAGTATGGGAGGGTGCTAGAACTAGGTTTCTACACCCTAGGGATGTCTTGATTATTTTTGGGAGGTTTGCGGTTCGACCCTTTGCACACGCTGCTTCATGCAACTATCTATCCCTTGCAACCATGAAGTTGCCTTCACGCAGCTCTGTTCGCAACATGAAGAAAGTATTACCCTGATTCCTTATACTTACTGCATTATTATTATAGTACTTAACTTATCTGGGTGAGCCCAGTCTTCTTATTTATCATTCAACATTCATATAAGTGCGCACAATCATCACACAATATAAATGCATAAAACTAAGAGGAAACCTAGACACATAGTATTTAGAATCAACCTTATCTTTATTAATTCTTCCTTCAATTACAATCTCAACTCCGCCCTATGCACTCAGCTGCAGGAGTCCACACACTCAGCTGTGGACTCTACTAGGCCTCTTTGCACTCAACTGTAGAGCCTCTTCCTACTACTACGACCCAATACACTTCGAATCCTACTCTAAGCTCGAACTATTCCTTTTATACTTACTCCATCCACTACTTCCTTTACAACTTAGAGCCTCGCTCTATTTATACAATCCCATGGTCCACAGACCGTGGGTAGGTCGACATGATTTTACATTACATTACATTACTTTAGGGTGGACAACCCTATGACTTAACCTCTACTTCGTGCTCCGCACTCGCAATTCATGGAGTCTTACCAAACCTTTGACCAAAACTTGGGCTTTGAGCCCCAAAAACATGTTGCGGGGGATCCGTTGCCTAACAACTATGATACACTTCATCATTCTACCCATCATGCTGGAGATTTCATCAACATGCTCCAATAATATATCTAATGCTTGCAACATCATGTTGCTTCAATGTATCATCATTGTTTTCTCCATCCAAGTGATTGTACTATTATCAACACAGTCCTAACATATACCGCCTTGCTGGACATAGTTCAAAGTATACCCTTCAACACTCTTCTCCATTTCATACAAGCCGCTTTTAGACTATCCTTCCTCCATGGTTGTGACTGGGGCATGCTTGAATAGTCTTCCTTTATATCACCTGGAGAAAACAATGATGATACATTGAAGCAACATGATGTTGCAAGCATTAGATA
>Ga0115851_100276_pt1 | contig 20688 bp, 23 predicted proteins | sample InSIn2gowninarea_FD_83865 | JGI IMG/M metagenome (GOLD analysis project Ga0115851, IMG submission 83865)
GTGTCAGATCGGAACTCTCGCTTTCTCGCGGAGTTTTGGACCAGCTTGTGGAAGATGATGGACACCAAGTTGAAAAGAAGCATGACATTTCATCCATAGACTGATGGATAGACAGAGGTTGTTAACTACACTGTGGTATACTTGTTGCATGGCTATTGTGGGAAACATCTTGAGTTGTGGGATGAGCATCTTCCATATGTGCAACATTCCAACAACTGAGTAGTGCACTCATCTATGCATCGTTCACCATTTAAGACATGTTTTGGCTACCTTCCAAAAGACCCTTTTGATAGGGTCTTTGGAAGGGAAGATGACTCCGGTGGATGTGATGACAGGGAAAAAATGTAGAGGTTCATTCAGTAGATCCAGTTGATTCATGAAGCAGTATAGGAGTAGTTGGAGAAAAGTCAAGCCCAACACAAGGCTCGACATGGAAAACACCAAGTCGATCATCAATTTCAAGTGGGTGACAAAGTGTGGTTCCATATCAGCAAGGACGAGACGAAGGGAGAAGGGAAGAAGTTGCGACCAATCCGGTATGTTCCATTCACCATCTTGGAGAAGATTGGAAACAATGCCGTCCATCTCGATTTGCCGATATATATGAAAATGTGCTTCATAGTGAATGTGGAGAACTTAAGGCTATGTGAGCCACCATTGATTATGGACACCAAGGAGGTGGGCACAGTTCCTACAGTTCATGAATTTGCACTAGAGCATCTCGATGAGTTACCTGAAGACATCATCCTTCACAGAAGAACTAGGAATTCATGATGGGGAGACATGGAATACCTTCGAGTTGGTTTCTAGGGCATGCACCCTAGCAAGGAAAAATGGATGGAAAAAGAAAGAGTGAGGGAACAATTCCCTCACTTTCCAATTGATTGATAAAGCTTTTGGCAGTCCAAAAGCTCCACAATGTGAAGGATTGATCTAGGTGGATCTCAAGACACAAGGCCATGGAAAAATCTCAAAATTCACCATGATAGAAAGGTGATGAACTTGACATCAGATCAAAGTGCTTGTCACCCTGATTCCAATGGTGTGAATGACACTCCAATCTGAGTCTGGATGAAGGAGATATAGACAGTCAAAGTTGGGTTGACTTTTGGTGACTGGGCAGGATTAATGAAGGCATAATTTGAACTTTTCTGGAAAATTGAATCGAGCCAACTCCTACCAGATTCTGGGAAAAATCATGGCCTTGTTAAAAAGACTCCTTCGATCCAAAGCCAAATTTTCAAAAATGCATAAATTGTTTTATATATAACAAAAATTTATTAAAAAAAGGGGTGGCGGGCCACCAACCCTGCCACCCCAAACCTTATCAAAAATATTTATTTATGGAGGGGTGGGCCATGACCCTCGAACCTCCCCCCAACCACTGTAACTACTGTAGCTGTGCTCTAAACGTTGGGTGGGACGACCCTTGGGGCTCAGACCCAACCCCACTAAAACAAAATCATGAACGAGAAAGGTGGGATGGACCTTAGGGCATGGACCCAACCTCAACCCACCACTTTAATAGGCATACGACCCAGGGTAGGTGGAGTGGCCAAGCCATCGAAGGCAGGCCCAACCTGAACAAATTTTTAAATTAAATTTTTGTTATGTAAAAACAGGGAGGTGTGGTTTGACCACCCGACCTCCTCCACAATATTTGGATCCATAACCACTGCGCCACAACTAATTTGTTGTGAAGTCTACCATGACATTTTGTATTTCAATGCATTTCATCATTGTGCCCAAGTAGAGTAGGTAGTGCATGTAGTTCTTGGAAGAATTTCGCAAGAGGACTGAATTTTCACTTTCTTAGAAGTTGACAAATTTTATATGGTTTTAGCACTTCTCGATGCCATGAATGCAATGGCACTGCCTATTTCTCCATCAAGGTTCTATATTTTTCAGCCATTTTTCAATATGGAAGTATAAAACTCCTTTTTGTAACTGATTATTGTACTCTTCTTTCTCATGTCACTTAATGAATGAAGGTCTCCCCATTGATCGACTAGGGCTCGGCAACGTAGTCCAAGTCAGATGAACTCTGTTATCAAGTCTTGTTGTCTTCTTTCATGCTTCATGTGTTTCTCCTCTTCTCTCATGTGAACATTAAGTTTTCGATGCTAAGCTACAATTTATGCATGTAATTCTTTAACAAATCTATAATCAAAATATTTTGGATCAATTTTCCTCTCTCAACATTGTATACAAATATCTCTAACAAATCCTCAAGGCTCTCATATTCCTTTTGATAAAGTTTAAATATTTCATATTTGAGATCATGATTTATACAATAGTCTTTATGATTTTCTAAAAACAAAATTCTCATTTCATCACATGATATTATTGAGTTAGCACCTTTTACTGGTGAAATAAAGAGCTCCATATTTTGGTGTGGATGGAAACAATATTAAATTTTGTGTATCAAATCAATAATCATATGATCTACATAATTCTTCCAATTCAATGAGAAAATTTTCCACGTCTTCTATTCTCATACCATCGAAGTTAGGAGTATTGATGGTGAGATGTTTTTCATGCTAACACTTGTGTCAATATCCTGATTGGGGAAGCAATAACGTTCTTCTTCTTGGTCATCTTATCCATCATTACCTCTTCCTCTACCTCAACCTCTACCACTGCTTCAACCATCAGGAGGGGGTATTTTTCTTCCTCTACCACCTCTAGGTGGTGGCCATTCTCCTCTTCATCATCCTCGTATTATTGTTTCATGTCCATTTGGAGGAAGTATCTGTGCTTCACCTTATGCCATCAAGCCCTCTAAAATGAGGTAATATGGTTCTTCAACTAGATTTTGCTCTTATGGTACTTTTATTAATGGTTCTATAAGAAATTTTCCTCCGTCTTCTCCTTCTTCAGTAGGTACATCTAATTATTTTTTGAAGAGTCTTTCCCTTATTGAATAAAGAAATATCACTACTTCAGATGGAGATACAAGTTCCTCTACTATTTCTTCAGTAGAAAAAGTTGGCTCTTCTCTAGTTTTAATTTCAATTATTTGTACCTCATGAAGTCTTCATCTACCTACAAATGATGTAATTCATGATATGGATGGTGTTGTGGCTCTTATTGCATTAGGTGGTCTAGTGGGGGTGGTTGGTGATGATGGAACTGAAATTTTAAGAAATATTCCCCTAAAGTCTCTTTCCTTATACATGAATTGTAAAATGTATTCTAATTTTTATGCATTTAAAAGTATTGTCTTACCACTCTTCCTAGTTATAGTTGTGTAATAAAAAAACATTATAAACTAAAATCTAATAGTTATTTATACTTCCCCAGAAATGACACTAGAACTATTGGGCAATCTAACTGAGTGTTAAATCACTTACATTAAAATGTTAATCCAGGTTTGTACACTTTTGAAGTAAACTACACCATATGTTATAGGTGATTAACTTTTCAATTTCAATTCTTAAAGGAGAATTCTATTATATTAGAAGCAATAAATGATTGAAAGATGAAAAACATATTTTAAGAAGTGTAATGGGATTTATTATATGAAATGTAAGAAAAATAGATAAAATATATTGAAATTAATTAACTACATAAGTTATATGAAAGCAAGATTGGGTGATATAATCAATTTTTATTCCAGGAAAACATTTAATTTATATTTTAGGAATGTAGTGAGTTTAATCTAACGTCTAGTCCCTGATGGGGGTGTTAATGTGCATGTAATGGGGATGTTGTAGGTACTTCCCTCAAGCCCTTGAAGGTGCGTTTTGGGCAAGATTGTGGTGGGTTGAGAGTAGGTCCTTGTAATGCTATTGCAAATTCTCTATTTAGGTAGTGTGCACAAGAAGATTTGTGTGGTCCTTAACATCTACACTTAAAGTGCTGAGATGTGGTCGTGATAGCCAACAAAAGTGGCGGATAAAATTTTTGTTGTTCCCTAGTTTCCTTGTTTCATGCATGGTCACTTGGAATTTGGTTTTCAACTAGGTTGTTGATGGCATCATTTATCTCATGTGACATGAATTATTATGCTTTTTTTTCATTATGCCTGGTGTCTTTCTTCTATTATTATTTCATTTCTATGTTTGAGGTTGTAGGGTGTAAATGTTGGAAATGTAACTATTTTCAGTATCCATAAATGTTTTTGAACTCATTTCAATGTGTATATGATGTAAAAAATGAAAAAGTTATTATTTTAAAGCATATGTTTTATGCTTTTTATTGACTATATTCTCGTTAAAATCATGTTGTTCATGCTTCTAGGGTTTGTTAGGTCATAGGATTTATTTTCTTGAATGAAGAGATTCAACATCATGTTTATAAGACCCTTCCATGAAATATATATCTTGTAAAATAATTTATTTAGAGTCTAGAAGGTCTTGGAAACCTCCAAAGTGAAATTTGGCCTTGGGATATTCAAGTCATCCTAATGATGTAATTTGACCCCTTCAAAAGGCTATATAAAGGATCATATTCAACCCCATTTGGCACTCACTCACTCACAAGTTCAATTTCAAGAAAGGAAGTTTGGTCAATAGCTAGAAAGAAAGACAAAAAGAAGAGTGAACATATAGAAGAAGGAAAGAAGGAAGTAAACCTATTTTTGGGCTCTATCGCTCTCACATGTGCAAAAAATTAGGGTTTTTACAACATTGAGGAAGTTTTAAATTGTAGGTTTGAGTTGTAGTAGGACAAGTTGCAGTATCAAGTCTCTGGGAGAGGAAATATTTTATTTCTAACTTCTTGATCTTCGGAATATTTTTCTGGCTCAAAGAAGGATCTCTTGAAGAAAGAGACTTATGGTTTCTATAGTAGTTATAGGTTGTAGTTGTAGCAAAAACTTTCAGGATGATGTTGCAGGGTCCAGTGTATGGCTGAAGTTGTGGATTAATGCAGGAAAGAACTGTGGTGATCTGATTCTATTGGAACGGATTACTTGGCAGTTGGAGGAGGACTTGGTTTAGGGTTTGGGTCTTCATTGTCTCATTTGAGGTAGATTATATAATAAGAGAAGAGTTTTTCCGATTTTTCTCCTTGGAGGGGTTTTTCCCTGGATTTGAGCATCATTTTTAGGTCATGTGTCTTTATTGTCTTACACTTATAATTATTTGATGAAGAAGAAATATTAAATAAAATATGGAAAGATAAATAAAATTCACAAGATATTATTAAGGATAATGAAAATTGGAACCAATAATACCCACATTACATTTTCCAACATGGCATAAGAGCTAAGGTGAATAGGAGAAGGCAACTAGAAGGATCATTTTGTGGACACGAGAATGGCTTTCTAAGGGGAATAACTTGCAAAGGACTAAATCAATCTCTCATCAAAGGAAATATTGAAGAGGGAAAATAAAAGAATGTTTTTGTTCTCTTTTGGGAAAAGATATATTTGAAGACCCATTCGATGGCATCCTTGAAGGAATCATCAAAGGATTTGGTATCCTTACTTTTGGAAGCTTTTATTGAAGTCTCCACGAAGAAATTCAAATCCTTGAGATAGGTTGATACATCATTAGAGAAGGGATTTATTTTATCGAAAAGTAATTATCTTTATGTATGAATCTATAGCTCATAAGGGTACTTTTTACAATGAAAGAAATAATCTTGTTTCCTCAACAAATTTCCTAGCATGGAAGAAAAGAAATGATCTCACACTTACAAAGTATGGAGTAAGGGAATATGTTCTTGATGAAGTTACTGAATCTAGCAAGGACAAGATGTAATAGCTATTAAAATACAACAAGGGGATGTAAGGGCACAAAATTATCATTGTTGACTCCATTAAGGATCATCTTGTTGCATTTGTGGCTAATATGAAGACTTCTAAATATATTTACGAGAAGCTAGTAAATTTGTACTCTATAAGTATATCAGGGAAAAATATGCCTTTGGGAAATAAACTATAGAAAATGAAGAAACCAAAGGATGAGGAAATGGAATTCTTTCTAATGAATATTTCTCAAAAAGAGATCAATTGTGGGGGCATAGGGAGATAAATTTTTACTTTGAAATGAGCATATGTGTCCTAAATTCTTTGCCACCTGAATGGATTAGTTTTGCAACAAGTATCTAGACTAAGAAATATTCAACTCCTTTAGATGAGTTGTGGGCTCAATGCATTTTGGAAGAGACTAGGATCAAGGGAAATTATGACGTTGAATTAGATGATCAATCTTAATCTCAAGCCTTCATTGCTAGAATAAATAAGCTAAAGAAGGGAATTTTTGGGAAGTCTAAGAAGAATCATGATATGTCCAAGGTTCAAAGATTTAGAGCCTACAAAAACCCTAATTTACTAAGATCATATCACCAAAAGTATAGTGAACCAAGATATAAAATTCATACAATAGGTTTACCAATATTTTGACTCCACATGGTTGAAATTTAAACTTCTGAATCTTTGCACAAAAATAGTTATAGTGAATATTCCAAGATGACCCGTTTAAAGAAGCGAAACCCTAGAATCTAAAGATTTGATACCAAATTTTATGCAACCAACTCAAAAAATAGAAGAAAAGGTAGAAGAACAACTTAAAAATTATGCTCTTTGAGGGGGAAACCTCACTTAAATTACATTAATGAAGAAATTCAGACCTTCTTGGTATATATATGAGTCTAAGGGATCATAATATAATGAGAACCTACATAACAATAATAATGTAAGGGAAAAACAATAACAATAGTGGGCTTCTACGAGGAACAAGAATAACAACATGGGGGATACATGGGTACAACAATAACAATAGGGGAATATAGTAACCAAACAATAGGGGGAATAAAATAGTATTATTGGAACCTAATAGTTACAGTATTCCTCGGATTTATGTTTCAGTCGATAATATACATGATAATATTTAGGAATCCATTATTGAGATGGAAGGTAATATTTTTTATCAAGTTGTTTCTTCAATTGATCCCAGATCAAATTATAGTTACATCAATCATGACCTCGTGGATAAGTGTTCCTTGAGTAAAGAAGTGCGTGCAGAATCTTGGTCAGTGTAGTTGGCTACCAGGACTAAGAGAAGTGTTCATCACTGGGTGATATATTATAAATTTGAGGTTAAGGGCATGCATACATCAACACATCTAAATGCTCTTCCTTTGGGATCATATAGCATGCTTGATGGCATGTACTGACTATTTATTCATAGGACTAAAGTGGGATGTTCTGACAAGGCTATTGAAAGCCTAGATGATGATGGTGAAAGGAGAACCTTGTGGGGAAAGAAGAAGCCTACATTAGTGAGAATGGTTCTAGCTATGCAAGCAAATTGGAACAGTAGGAAAGGATGTTTATTGTTTGAAGTACATATTTCCAGTGATAAAGGGAAGGAAGTTGAGGATGAGGAAGTCGTGAAGACGTATCTCTTCTTGCATCAATTTTAGGTTGTGTTTCTTGAATAAATTCTATATTTAATGCCTCATATGCTAGTGGACTTCTCTATTGAATTGAAGCGAGGAGCAACAACTACATTTAAGGCACCTTACAGGATGAGCACTCTATAGTTCGTGGAACTGAAGTTTCATCATAAAGAAATTATTGATAAAGGATACATAAGGCCAAGTGTGTATCTTTGAGGTGAACCATTATTGTTTGTAAGGAATAAGGATGGTACTTTTAGATTTGGGATTGATTACAAGGAGTTGAACAAAGTGAATATCAAGAACAAGTATCCATTTTTGTGTATTTATTACTTGTTTGATCAGCTCAAGGGAGGAGCATTGATTTCAAATATTGATTTGAGATGAGTACATTATCAAGTGGACGTCAAAGATGACACCTACAAGTTTGCATTATGTACAAGGTATTGACATTATGAGTTCATGGTGGTTCCTTTTGGTCTTACTAATGCTCCAACCACCTTCATGTGTTTTATGAATAGTGTTTTGCATCCTTATTTGGAAAAGTTCATGACAGTATGTGTTGATGATATATCGGTATACTTAAAAAATGAGTAAGAGAATGTAGAGCACCTGGCAGCAGTGTTGAAATCATTGAGAGAGTGTCATTTGTATGCCAATCTTAGAAAGTGTAGTTTCTTTCAGACTCAGAATCATTACATGGGATATGTTGTTTCCAAGGAAGGGATAACAATGGATCCATAAAATATCAAAGCTATCATGGAGTGTCTAACTCTTAGGAATGTGGATGAGGTCAGACCATTCATGGGACTAGCAGGTTATTATGAGAGGTTCATCAGGAACTTCTCAAAGATTGTTTATCCTATTACATCCTTGCAGAGAAAAGTGAAGAAGTTTGAATGGACTAAGGAGTGTTCAGATAACTTTGATCATTTGAAGAATTTTCTTACGAATGCTCAAGTTTTGAATATTGTAGATCCTAAAAAGGAGTTTGTGGTTTGTATAGATGCGTTCAAGAAAGGACATGGAGTCGTAGTGAAGGAAGGACATGTGATATGATATGAATCAAAGAAGTGGTCATACATGCATTGAAGATGTGGGAAAATTATCTCCTTGGACAGGGGTTTGTTATGATGAGCGATCATAGTGGGATAAGATACTTGTTTGACCAAGCCAATCTAAATGCCAAAAATGCAAAATGGTTGGATACCCCTAGTGATATTGATTTTGATATCAATTACATTAAAGAAAATGGGAACAAAGTTTCATATACTCTCAGTAGGAGAGTGCATGTGAATCACATTTCAGTTGTGAGCTCTTATGGGACAGACTTACAGGAGTGAATTTTACATGCATGGGAGCATGATGAGAAGAACTAGCAGTTGGAGAAAAGATTGCACCACCAAGGTGGAGGTGATAGAGATGAGGAGTATCACCTCAAAGTAGATGACTTGGTCAGATTTAGCAGCAGGATTTATGTGCCAGATAATAGTGAGCTCAAGAATCTTATCTTGAGGGAGTTTCATGTTAAGACATATTTAGGCCACCCAAGATACCAGAAGACCTTGAAAACTATTAAGAATTTTTATTATTGGCCAAACTTGAAGAAATAGGTTATTGAGTTTGTAGCAAGATGTTTAGACTGTCAGTAGGTTAAAGAAGAATGTAAGAATCTAGTTGGTGTCTTGGTGCCTATTCCAATTCTAGAATGGAAATGGGAGGTCACTTCCATGGACATCATTATAGGATTGTTGAGGACATCGAAGCAGCATGATTCCATCATGGTTGTGGCTGATATGCTGAGCAAGGTAGCTCACTTTATTACAATGGAGTATACTAGTTCATTTAGTGAGGTAGCTCAGATATTCGTTAGGGAGATAGTGAGATTTCATTGAGTTCCCAAGAATATTATCTTAGATATAGATGCCAAGTTCAATTCCAAGTCTTGTAAGGGGTTGTTTGAAGGCTTTGGGAAAAATTTAGCTTTTAAGTACATATTTTCATCCACAGATAGATGGATAGAGAGAGAGGGTTATCAAGATCCTTGACAATATGTTGAAGATTGATATCATGTATCAGAAGAGTAAGTGGGAGGAGTATCTTCCACTAGTAGAGTTTACATATAATAATGGGTAGCAAGAATCCATGAAGATGAGTCCATTTGAGGCTCTATATGAGAAGAGTTGTAATGCTCCCATCAACTGGACTGACCTAGTGAATAGAGTGTCTATTGCGACGAACATGCTGGTGGAGATGGAGCAGGAGATACATGCTATTAAGAGGAATTTTAATGCAACCTAGGACAAGAAAAATAGTTATGTGGATAAACATACAGAATTCAAGGATTTTTATGTTGGAGATAATGTGTAATTGCATATTAAGCCCAAGGGGATCTCCTTGATGATTGAATAATGTGCCAAGATGGAACCTCAGTTTTGTCGGCCTTTTGAGATCCTTAAGAGGATTGGACTAGTGGCCTACAAACTTTCAGTACCACCAATAGTGAAAGTCCATGATGTTTTCCATGTCTCATTGCTTAAAATATATGTTCAGGATGTTGATCATGTGATTGATTGGTATGTATTGCAAGTGGAACCAGTCGTAGAGCTCCAACTAGAGCCACAATACATTTTGCAGTAGAAATAGCTCATGTCATGGACCAAACAATAGAGAAGGTTAAAGTGTAGTGGAAGCATTGTAGGCATAGTCAAGCTACATGGGAGATAGCTAATTAGATATGTGCCTTCTATCATTCCTTATTTCTTGGTTGAGCTAATGTGTTTGGTAAATGTGGTTTTGTTATATATATTTATATATGCATATGTGTATTATAAATACTGTAGTGAGATATGTTATAAAGCTCTAATAAGGAGTATGGTGGTCTTGTTTTCAAAAATTGGTCATTATAAATACTGCATTGAGATGTGTCATTGTTATGTGTTACAAAGCTCCATAAGAAGTCTGTTTTGTTGATCATAAGTGTCATCGGACACAAGGACAGTGTTCCCCCAAGGGGAAGGGGTTTGTAGCAACCCTTGGTTGATTTTCCATGTAAATAAAACAACATCAAGGTCATGGGACATGTATTCCAAGCTCAATGGTGGGTTTAACATTATAGTTGGCATCACTTGTGGTTTATTAATGGCTATGAAATTGACAAATGCATTGGAAAAGGAAAGGAGGTAATAAATGACAGTTAATTAAGGAAATAAAGGAAAATAGGATAAAAGGAATGTGAAGGGACACAAATATGCATGCAAAGTAAATTAGAGGGAAAATGAAGAAAATGAAAGAAAAAGGGAGGCATCAAAGAAACAGTTCACAACTTATGTCGGTTTAGCTTTCGGAACTCTTATTACATACTCTTACACCCTTGCACACTTAGAGATTTCTTGGAGAATCATTGAATTCACTTGGATTTTGAGAGAAGGAAAGAAAGGGAAAGAAAAGGAATTTGTGGGCAACGAAAAGGAAGATTGGATCAAAAACTACAACAATGATTCATTGCAGGTAACAGGTTGCATGTCCAGATTCCTTGTTGAGATTTGGAGGCATGGTACATGCATGCGGCTCCTTGGTTATTCCTTATCATTTCCATGGATATTTACATGGATTGACAATGGTTTCATTTGTTCCTTTCAACTTCCTAGAGAGCAATGATGTAGTGGGTTCCCCATTTGGATTTCTAACTGGTTCTATGTTAGGCCCCTATATTATTAGTATAACCCCTTATTGTTATTAGTATAACCCCCTTATTATATTGATGTACCCATGTAGTGCCCATATTGTTACTATTGTGCCCCATTAGAAGCCCACTATTATTATTATTGTGCCCTTACATTATTATTGTTATGTCGGCTCTAATTATGTTATGACCCCTTAGACTCCTATATAAAGAAAGGAGGTCTTTTCATTTGTATCATCTAAGAATTGTTCATTTATGTAATGGAGAGGAGCTTGCCCCCTCGAAGAGGCTGAATTCTAAGGCGTTGATCTATCTTTTCTATCTTTTCTTGAGCTGGTTTCATAACATTTGGTATCAGAGCTTTGGATTCTAGGGTTTCGCTGCTCCAAACAAGTCATCGTGGCATTTTCGCTATAACTTTTTTTTGTGAGGTTTCAGAAGTCGCAAAAAAAACATTTGAGAAGAAATCGTGCTGAATCTTGGGTCCGAATTTCAGAGCTTTTCATGTGATATTTGCGGAGATATGATCTGAGGAACTTGGTCTTGTTGCAGACTCCTGAATTACATTCAAAACAGGTGACCTGGGGAAAATCGTCATAACTTTCTCTCTGGAGATTAGATTGAAATTTCGTAAGAAAGTACAGAAAGAGGACAGACTGTAGATTCTTGTATATCTTTTTTAGCACCAAAGATAAAAAATTTGACACGTGGCACTTCATACAAGTTCGCTCTTCTGGAAAGGTCTATAATCAGGTCATCTTGGGAGATTGTGCATAGCTCTTTCTTGGAGAATCCAATTTGGATCAGACTGGTGGCATTGGAAAGAGGACACAGAGGGCTACTACAGGTAGAAATTTTAGAACTTAAATATCTGGAATTGCAGAGTTACAGTTGTTTCAAGATCAAGGTCATAAAATCAAGAAAAATCAAGATGAGGAGGTTTGATGGCAAGGATCCGGTAAATTGGATACTTCAGATGGAGCAATATTTTGATCTACATGGTGTACCAGTGTTACAAAAGGTATGTCTTGCATCTTCATATTTTGAACCAGATCAATTTTTATGGTATAAAAGGCTTTCTTCTCGTAAACAACTTGTTACGTGGTCAATTCTCATGGAGGAAATGATAGCACATTATGAGGATACAAAGAGCAACACCTTCTTTACAGCAACACCACAACAATTGGAAAGAGTAAAAGGGCTTTGTGACATATTGGAAAGTAAAATTATGGCAACAAGGAAGTCTACCCCTCACAACTATAAAGATGGAAGTGTTGTTTCTCCTAGCCTTGCACAACCTACAAGGGTTACGCCACAACAATTGGAAGAAAAAAGAGAGAAGGGGCTTTGTTACAATTGTGATAGCAAATGCACTAAAGGTCATAAGTGTGCTGAGAAATTTTTTTTTTACATAGAATACGAAGAGGAGGAAGAAAAGGATCAAGAAACATCACAAGAAGAAGATATACACCAGGACCCCACCCCAGAGAAAGAAGAAATGAATCAGACCATATCTTGTAAAGAATTGGCAAGAATTACCACTCCTCGAACTCTCAAGATAGAAGGACATATCAAGAAGAAAAAGGTGCAAGAAGTGAAAAATCACACCGAGAAAGAAGAAATGAATCCAACCATATCTTGTAATTCATTGGTCGAAATTACTACACCTCAAACTATCAATATAGAAGGACATATCAAAAAGAAAAATGTTCAAGAAGTGAAAGATCACATCGAGCATCAAGAAATGAATCTGACCATATCTTGTAAAGGATTGGAAGAAATTACCACTCCTCAAACTCTAAAGATAGAAGGACATATCAAGAAGAAAAAGGCTCAAGCAGTGAAAGATCACATCAAGCATCAACAACAAGTTCTCCAAATTTTAAAGGGTAATGCCACTTCAGTGCAAAATCAAACGAAACAACAGGTAGATCAACATTATAGTGAAAAATGTTTTGATTGGGTATTTTTACTGCTACATCTCAAGCAAGCTATTTATGAGAAGGAAATGTTGGCAATACTACATGCACTTAAAAAATGGCGACCTTAACAAATGGGAAGACTCTTCAAGGATGAGGATATGGAAGCATTGTATTGTTCTATTTCTATTATCCAACCAGATTGGATAAAAGACGCAAAGCATAGATGGAAGAAGGACGAAGAAGTATGGCCACTTATTCAAAAGTTGCAAAAGATCCCAATTCAAACAATATTGCTAGAAATTGAAGAGGAAGGAAAAATCATATTGGAACCTGCAGCAGTCACAGAAATAAGAACTTGACAGCTACGAAATCGATCAATTTCATAGTATCTCATCAAGTGGAAGAACTTACCTGCTGAAGATTCCACATGGGAGGACAAGAATTTTATACAGAAGCATCAAGAACTACTCAAGCGTTGAGGACAACGCTTTCTGAAGGAGAGGGGCATGTTAGGCCCCTATACTATTAGTATAACCCCTTATTGTTATTAGTAAAACCCTCTTATTATATTGATGTACCCATGTAGTGCCCATATTGTTACTATTGTGCCCCATAAGAAACCCACTATTGTTATTATTGTGCCCTTACATTATTATTGTTATGTCGGCTCTAATTATGTTATGACCCCTTAGACTCCTATATATAGAAAGGAGGTCTTTTCATTTGTATCATTGAAGAATTTTTCATTTATGTAATGTAAAGGAGGTTGCCCCCTGGAAGAGGTTGAATTCTAAGGCGTTGATCTATCTTTTCTATCTTTTCTTGAGCTGGTTTCATAACACATAATTACTTTAGAGGATCATTCAATGCCAAACCCCATAGTTCAATGTTGTCACACAATCAAATTAATGTTGGAACAAAAAAGGATATGAATTTTATTAATATCGTTACTTGCTGCACACCATAAAAGTGGTAAGCCTTCATCTATTATTCAAGTAGTACTGAGATGTTTTTGTGTGGATATATGATGAACTTAAAAATTAGGACATGTGATGTTATATACCTAGGGGGGATAACATGGGGTACAAAGGGAGGTACCCAAGGGAATAATGTAATAATGGGATGGGCCATAGTAATAAATAAGGTGGTTAACCCATTATATTATTATTAACTACTTGTGGTCCCTTACATGATATGGGTTAACCACCTTATTTATTACTATGGCCCATCCCATTATTACATTATTCCCTTGGGTACCTCCCTTTGTACCCCATGTTATCCCCCCTAGGTATATAACATGTGAATAATCCAACATGTTATCCCAATAAAGGAAGGGGCCAAGCCTTTTCAGCAGTTACAAAAGGTACATATGACGCTTGAGCCCTTAATTTTGAAGGAGCTGAGGAAGCTGATGGATGCTTGGATCATATACAAAGTGAAACATTCAACATGGGTGTTAAACCTAGTCTCAGTAAGTAAGAAGTCTAGGGAAATATGCTTTTGTGTAGATTTATGAAATCTTAACTGCACCTCAGGCAAGGACAATTAAGCTGCACCATCAATGGAGTAGATATTATAGACAATATCAAGGTAAAAAATGTTTTCTTTTCTTGATGGATATTCTCGATACAACCAGATTCTTGTTTCATATCCCTACAAAGTTAAGATTACTTTTCAGACGAAGTGGGTCATGTTCGCATTTAGAAGAATGCCATTTGGGCAAGTTAATGCTGGTGCAACCTTTCAATGAGTGATGGAAATCAAATTTCATGGACTGATTGGTTAGATATTTGTGGTGTATCTTCATGATGTCACAATGTTTTCAAACAAGAGATTTGACCACCTATACCACTTGAATAAAATCTTCTAGCGATGTCGAAAATACAAGATACCTCTTAATCCCAAGAAGAGTATTTTTGTAGTGTCCGCAGAAAACCTCCTAGGCCATATCATAGAGAAGAGTGGGATTAAATTGGAACTTGAAAGGGTCAGAGCTATTACACAAATTCCCTTCCTAGTGAACAAGAAATCTATGCAGTCTTTCCTAGGGAAGACAAACTTTCTCTACAAATTCATCTCTGATTACACTCAAATTATGAAACATATGCAGGAGATGGTGCAAAAGGACGCAATTTAAAAGTGCGACAAAAGGGAAAAGGATGAATTTTCCCATATTAAGAAAGCTCATATAGAAGAAACAACCTTATACGACCCAGATTTCAACAAATATTTTTTGCTTTACACCTTTGCTTCTAATACTTCTCTTGTCATCGTGCTTACACAAAAGGATGATGATAACAATGAGCAACTGATATATTTTGAGTGCTAGCCTACAAGGACCTGAGCTTAACTATTCCACCATTGAAAAACATGTATACATAGTCTATAAGGTGGTGGATCACTTCCAACCTTATCTTTTGAAAAAATAATTTTATTATCTTTGTTCTACACCCAACAGTCAAATCATTTTTTGTCCAACAAGAGTTGAGTGAGAGAAGAGTGAATTGGATGAACCTTTTGCAAGAGTATGATCTAGATTTCAAATTAGTTCATGCTATCAAGGACCATGGTTTATGTCAATTATTAGCATAAGTGGTGGATGCAATGGAAGATGATCCATCCGGGTGGGAGCAGGAAATTAAGATGTAAAATCTTGAGTGAGCCACCCCCACTACTATCTCAAACTCTTGGTACACACATGTGTGTTAGTATCTTGAGCATGGAACTTTTCCCTCTCACTTATCTACATGATAAGATAGGGAAGTTACATTGAAATTATTATCTTAACAGTTAGTGCATGGGGTGATTTTTAGAAAGGACCATAATAGAGTATTGCTCATATGCTTAGAAGCACATAATTCATAGGAAGTGTTGCATGACATCCATGATAGACCAGCTAGATGAAACTTTGTGTATGGGGGGGGGGGTAGTACTACAATGCATAAAGTTATGTAGGCCAATTTTTATTTGCACACATTATTCAAATATGATGACGCATATGCCCACAAGTGCCTTGTCTGTCAGAAGTGTGACAGTCGAGGAAAAAAGTTAGCCACCCCATTGCGTCTTATCGCCGTGGAAGAACATTTAAAAAATGGGGCTATATGTCATTGATGAAAATTTTCCATAATCATCAAAGAAACACTGCTATATCCTCACTACTATAGATTACTTCATGTTGTGGAAAAAAAGTGTTTCCACTCAAGCAAGTGAATGGTTAGGAAGTCATCAATTTCCTAAAACAAAATATCATTTCCATGTTTGACGTTCTAACTTCACTTGTTTTTGATTATGAAACATACTTTTTATCGGTAATATTATATGATTTTACATTGGAAAATGGTATTGTATTAAAATATTATGCTAATTAGAATTTGCAAGGAAATGGTCTTGCTAAGTATACCAATAAGATCCTTATCTCATTATCAATAAGATTGTTTTCTCTTAACAAAAGAACTAGCACTCAGCTTTGGTGAATGCCTTATTGGTTGGCCGAGTCACACCTAAGCCTTCTTTGAATATGTATCCCTACATCCTAGTGTATGGAAAATAAGCCACTCTACCCCTGAACATCTATTTTCTCTCCCTTCAACTTTCATAAGAATCCCAAGGCAGGACATGCTTATTGGTTCAGATTAGGACTGACGCCTTTCGCAAGATTTAGGAAGAGAGGAAAAAGGATAAAGAGAAAGTTTCTCTTCATCAGATTTGTATCAAGAGGTGGTTCCATAAGAAGTGTTCAGGGAAAGAATATTTCAGTGTGGGTGACCTAGTATTGATGTGGGACAAAGCCCATGAGGATATAGGAAAACATACTAATTTCCAATCCCTTTGGATCAGATCGTTCACTATGCATGAGAATCTTGGACAATACACATATCATCTTCAATATTTGAATGGTAACATTGACTCTCTTCCTAGTAATGGCTAATAATTAAAACAATATTTTCAATGATGGTCTTGGGCTATGCCCTGCCCTATGTCCATAGTTTTTTTTCTTGTTTTCTTATTTCTTTAGTCATGCATTTTGTTTTCATTCATGTAAATAACAATCATATGTGAACGTGTCAATGACTTCTTTATGTGTGGATACAATGAAAAGAGTCTTGCGAAACCATAAAATTTGGCTAACCTTCAGTCCTCCCTCTTTATTTTAGTTATGTATTTTGGTCAATGATGTTCTGACGGAAAATATGATCCTTCCTTTTTCTGTTGACACATGATACCTGTGTCTATTCTTGAATCCTTATGCCCATAATCAATTATTTATGTTTCGATTTTTTCACGCTTATCCAATCAATTAGAAGAGGAAAAAGGGAAAACTATAAAGGAGAAAATGTAAATAAGAGGTCTCTATATGAATCTTTTAAGGAAGAACCTCTCCTTCTCTCAAAAGTTCAATATCCCTCTTCCGCTCGCGAAATGAATAAGTGCATATGCGCAGTGCTAAAAATATATAAATAAAGGAAAAAGAAGATAAAGGATTCCTGTATAGATAGGTGAATTAAGAAAATCCACCGGGGTACTGTTTAGGCTCGTTGGCATCAAAACAATGTTTGTGTTCCTATAGTGACTCTATTAGGGTACTTTCGAGGCCCATCGGAAATGGAGCAACACAAGAGATGAAAAGATATACTCTGAAAATATAAAGTTGGAAAAATGTACTACCGTTTTTGATTCAAAACATTTTGATATTGTTGATGTTATGTCTGTGCTCGATCAAGAAGGGATGAATGGGACGACGTTTATTTATAGGGTAAGTGGGGAAACCAAAGTGAATTTCATGATGAATCAATACTCCCCGAAGACTAGACCATGAACAAAAGAATGAACCTATACAGAGAAGCTAGAATTCTACTAGTGTGTCACCAAGTGTTTTCTTGCTACAACACCCTCCAAAATTTTAGCCTACACCACATTTTAGAGCCTACATTGATCTTGCATATTGTTGTCACAAAGATTGAGACTCATTGTACATGTTTTATCTAAGTGTTTTTATCCCATTTGCAAGAAAATAAAGGTGTTGTATTTCTGCATGAAAAGTGCCGTACATCACATGAAAACTAGTTTTGGTGATTTCAAGGGGTAATTTTTATCTAAAAGAGTTGGTATTACCATGTAAACATGTGTCACACTCATTTCCAAAATTTTAAGCATTCTAGCATAGGTGTCCTCACAGTCGTCATAAAGTGTATCTTTGGTGTCACACTTGTCGTCGCAAATTGGTCACACTAATGGAAGTATATTGTTCATGTTTTTTGGATGATCTATTTTGTTTCATCAAGTGTTCTAAGTATGTCATAAAAATCAAGTCTTGTCACTATTCATATCAGCTTCATGGATCCCACACTTAATCAAATTCAGAAAAGTTCTCAACCAAGCAACTTGGCCTCATCCAACCAACCTAAACTACACATTGCTCAATTTCAACCCTCAAGAAACAAAATTTCCTCTTGCTATTGTGTAATGCACAGTTCCTACCTTGCAAGAATGTGCACTATGTAATATTAGTGCTCAAGCCCGACCCCTAAGCTCCAAAACTACACAATCCATCTCCCCATCGAAGCTTGAACTACGCATTGCATAGTCTTAGTCCTCAAGCCTATCCCTTGATATCTTGAATTTTGCAATGGTGCAATAACCTAGCCTCCTTTTCCTTCTAGCACTATGCAGTGGGAAACTTTAGTCATCAAGCCCTTAACATGTCTCCTTGAGCTCCCTACCTATTCAATCTTCATGCTCAGTCTAGCCTGAATTTCATGTTATGTATTCTCAAGGATCGATCTTGATCCCTGACTTCCTAAGATGCACAATTGTGGACTCACTGAGCCTCTCTCTTAGCCTATCACTCGGTTCCGGTTGAGTCAGTGGATCATCATCCACCATCTTAAACTAGGGGTTTATCAGATTGGTGTCATATTTTCCTGAGTGAATTGTTGATGCATGAATTCTGTCATGCTATGGGAGGATTATGAAGAAGGATATGGAGAAGGATAACATGCTAGAAGACACATATGTAGTTGAATATGAAAGTTGATCAATAAGGAGAATGCGAAGGGACATCAATTTGCGATCACAACTCAAGACCTAATAACATTAAAGTATCCTCATATATAAGCCATTTGGAGCTTGATAGAAGATCATTCTCATGAATACGCAACAAGAATTAGTAAGAATGAATTGACATTGCCATGTCATCATGTAGTCAATGTCATCAATGTCATGTCATGAGTCATCATATGCGCATCCTTTTGTGGATTATGTAAATATTATTCAAAATGTATTGTAAAGTGAAATTCCAAAGGATATGTATAGAATATGAAGAGTCATGTAAAATTCGAAAAGTCATAGGGAAGTCGAATAGTCATGAGGGTAGTCAAAGAGTCACAAGGTAGGTGAAGGATCACACAATTGGTTATATATACATGCTAATTGTACAAGCAAAGGACTTTTCACCTTGTCTCTTACCGCAAGGCATCAGTGAGACAAGCTAATTCTTTTGGGGAGAAAGTATTGGCTCCAAGAGTCCACTATTGGAGCTAGTGGTGTTCATTACATACATGTGTCCTAAAAGTTTGACTTAATATATGAAGCCTAATGGCCAACATGTTCTTCATACATGGGTTATGAATATTTGTAAGACTGTTTTGTGAATGTTTATGACTCATGTTTTTCTCATCAGTACTAAAGAAGTTGAACTATTCTAGTTATTTTAGTGCTTATAATATTGATAATGTGTTGTAACGGTTGTAGTGCATATTTATGGACAATTATATTCGTTGTTATATTAATATCTCTTTTCTCTTGAGTGTTTCTACTAGAGTGGCACTAATACCTCTCTCTTAGAAGCTCACCTTCTTTTCCCCTTTGCTCTTCAAGAACCTCAACACAACTGTAACTGAACACTCACCAGACACACTCATTTTCTTTTCAAAGGCACATACGAATTCCTCTCTTGCTGATAGTTAGAGCCATGGAAAGACTTTAAGAAAATCGTAACCAAGTCGTATTCTAGATGGGGATACTATTCCAAACGGTGCAATATATAATTGGGACCACATATCATGGATACCCCCTTAAATGTTAGTAGGTCCAAAACTGTCAATACAGTCCTAGGCCCAATCCGTCATCTATAGAACTAGGCTTTACCATATATCCCACCAAGGGATTCCTAGGCCCAAACAAGAAACATACACTACCAGGTTTCACCGCAATTCCTCCATATACTAGTCCTTGGATCACCAGGCCTATTCAAGCATGGATGCCTCTAAACCTCTCCACCCTTTAGGTCTTACCATATATCGCACCATTTACTAGTCAAGGACTCCCAGGCCTAATAGGGTATACACAACTAGGCTTTACCACAATCCCAACTATATTAGTTGAGGGTTTCCTAGGCCTTCTGATTTCTCCTAAGAACACCTCACTCAATTTTGAAACCATCTGTCAATCCAGATCAACCAAATGAAAGAACCCGATCACACCATGGCTATCCAGAAATGGTAATGAAAGGTTGGAAATCACTGTCACACCTAGCAAATCCATGACAATGACAACAACAATACTAAATACACACATGTGTGTACCATGAATGCCAAAAATAGCATGGAAATCATACATGCAAATCAATATTATAAGCACTAAAATAACTAGAATAGTTCAACTTCTTTAGTACTGATGAGAAAAACATGAGTCATAAACATTCACAAAACAGTCTTACAAATATTCATA